>Ga0214545_1013130_pt1:5000-10458 | contig 10458 bp, 7 predicted proteins | sample CNSS4metaG_FD_160064 | JGI IMG/M metagenome (GOLD analysis project Ga0214545, IMG submission 160064) | Root nodule microbial communities from cowpea collected in UCLA plant growth center, Los Angeles, California, USA - CNSS4 | ecosystem: Host-associated > Plants > Roots > Nodule...
ATTGCTCACCAAGTAACAATTTTCTACCTACTCACACCAAGTCATAGTAATGGAATAGATATAGAGTAGGATTCAATTACTGATCTAACCGTTTTGAACTACATCTACACAAGATTTTCAGTTTTATTTATTCTATGATTCTATAACTAACAGAATTTTAATATTATAAGGTTGAGCTTTAACCATTCAACTCAACTCCAAAAAGACATTAATTGTATACATTGAAAGAATAGAATAATTATTTTTTCTGATCTTCGACTGATCCGTTGTCTTTTTTCTAGTTTAATAAATCATTCTTGGATGCTCTAAGATTCAACATGTCTTTTTCTTTTTTGTTTTCGGGCTGAATTTGCGGTAGCTGATCATGGGTAACCTAGCTAATCAGCATCACAGTGCTGTTTTCTAGCCTAGATGATGAAAACAAAAGGTTAATTAGTAGTGGAAAAGGATTTTGGCTCGTAGCTATATTTAGAACTGAAATAAAATAAGAACACTTATGTTTCCAATTCGAGTATGGTCTTTCCTCGTTTATTAATTATTCTTTATTTACTAATTATGGTGTATTGGCCGAGACATGTCATATCGGGGAATGGGTCTGCCTAAATCTGTAGCATGAAACAGGAGGAAAAGGAAAGGTATGATATTAAAATCTTGAGAACTGAGGAATCCTAGGAAAGATTCCGAATTCCAATGCTGCATTCATTGGATTCCCCCTCTGTCGAGATCAATCGATTCCGACAAAAAAACAAAGAGGAAAGACCTAACGCACCTCAGTAACAGGAAACTCCACGGTATGTTTTGCTGCTGGTCTCACTGTAATTTCTGTGACAGCATCGGAAATTCCGAATTCCCCATCTTTACTTAGTCCGCCATACTTCACCGGAAGTTGCTCAGCAGCAATATATCTGTGATATCCACATAACAAATTAAGCTACAAATTGGGACAAAACGCAAGCCAAACTGAAAACACGCGAATCAAGAAAACAGTGTATTTTGTGTTCACCTCAAAAGTGTCTCGGCTGATTTGGAAGGGCCAGCAAAGACAAACTTGCTTTTGGTTCTCTGAGTAAGAAAAGGACTTATCATCCTGTTCACTGCCAAGTACCACCATGGCACATTGATAAACACCTGCACCAACAAAACAAAGGAGAGTATGAAGAAAACATAACACACGTTAAAATTGAAGGGAAACAAATAACGTATGAACGAATCAAGGTTTTAAATGCGATTTCAGATAAATGTAAAGGGAGGGTTGTTTTTGTCTCTGTATCGATGGCTCCAATGGCAACATTAGTCACAATTTCAAGAAGGCCAAACCATGGATGTAGTACTTCAGTGGTTTTCCACCTCATTTCTAATCAGAATTGAAGTTTGAAATGGGTAATCAGAGATTCCATTTCTATAATTTTAGTCAGAGAATTGTACCAAAAGTATAAGTTTTGTTCTTTCAAAAGTGTATAAGTTTTGGCAATACCTCACTATCCAAATTTATCTGCAAAGAGAATGGGTTGAATGCATGCAGTACCTGTTTGGCTACAAACTCAGGATAGTTATCCTGAAGCAACTGCAGGGCCTGTTTGGTAGCCTGTCTAAGCTCCCACTTGGCAGGTCCAGGAGAGTTCTTGAGATCATTGACTTGAACAATGGTGCTTATCCCACCAGGGGTAAAATCAAGCTTCCTGATACTCTTCTCCAGGAACTGAATCCTCCACCTAAGGAACCTGTGCCTCTTCTCCTCATCAGAGAAACTCTTCTTGTACAACTCCTTGTTCTGAAACTCCCCATAGATGTTATAACACACAGGGTGACCCTCCTTGTCAAACCCATGCATGTACACCGCCTTCTCCAAATCATCCCCCAAATCCTCCTCCAACAGCTCCTCCATCCCGAACTCCTTCCTCCACCGAATCGTCCCCTTTATCATCGCAAACGCTTCCTTCACCTTGAAATCCCTCGCACGCAGAAACTTCAGCAGAATCACATCGCTCCTCTCATCAGCAAGAAGCGGCACTCCCCAAATCGAAACCTCTTCGGGGGAAGCCGAACCACCTTCCACCTTCGCTTCCTCCTCAGACACACTCACCGGCACAACGCTCTCCTCGATAGCCTCCACCGTTTTCGCTCCATCCTCCGCAACAGAACCACCATCGCTAACAGCCGCTTTCTCTGTACCAACCTCCGTTTCAGTTTTAGTTTCAGCTTCAGTCTCCTTCACTTCCGCAGCTTCTTTTTCTGTCGCTTCTGCCACGTCAGTACCAGCAGCAGCAGCAGCAGCATGAACCACGTGTTCCTTCTCTTCCTCCACGGGCTTCTCTTCCTCCTTGTTGTCGGTGGCATCTTCGGGTTTTTCATCTTTGGGAGAAAACTCGTGCTTTTGGAGTGCTTCCTGAATGAGTTGTTTGAGTTCTTGCAGTGCCTTCTTCTCTGTTTCTGGCAGGTCCGAGACAATTGTGCTTTCTTCCTTGAACGAACCTGATTCCGGAATGTTATCTTTGGAAACCTCCGTCTCGGTTTCTGGAATGTTCTCCTTCTCCGGGGATGCTTTTTCTTCTTCTTCTACAGACACAACAACGTTGGTGTCTGATCGCTCAGCAGGTGCCACGTCAGCGACCACCGCTTCCTCTTGAGCTGTGCTTGTCTTTGAAGCTTCTTCAGCCATGGTTAAGCTAACTCAACTCTCAACAACGACACTTTCTTTGATCTGAACAAACAAAATTCGAAAGGAAAGAGAGAATTCGATGTGGGGAAAGTGAGAAATGGAAAGAGGGAGTTATAGAGAGAGACCAGACTGTGCCAGCTAGGAATGTGGGCCCTAGCCCGGATGTAACGGTGTTATTACACTCTGTACCCAACAGAGTGGGCCTACCTGCAAGTTTGAGGGCCCAATCAGTTAGAACTGGGAAGTAACGGTCCCATTTAGGGTATGCATGCATTCACGTTTTGTGTGAGAATATTTGTTTAATTTAAAAAAAATTAAATATGTATTTTTTCTATCCATTTTTACTGAAAATTAAAATTAATCTTTTTTCAAATTTTGATCTAATTTAGTCTCTTAATTTTAGAATTACGTAAATCTAATATTTTTAACTAAATATGGTTAAGTTTATTTGACGTTTCAAATGTATTTCATAATAATTTTTTAATTATTATTAAAAAAAATATATGTTAAATGATGTAAATAACTCAAATATTATAATAAAATATTAAATAAAATTAACCAAATTTGATTGAAAAAATTAAATTCAGTTCTAGAATTAAGGAATTAAATTGAACTAAAACTTTGAATTATCAGAGAAAAATATTTATAGAAAATAAATTAAATTTTGAGAAGTTTGATTGACCTTTGATGATGAGATTGGACAGTGAGTTTGCCTTGGATGCGTTGTACCTTCGTTTGCTTTCAATTGCAAACAAGCCGTTCAACAGTTTTGTTTTGGCCCACATCGATCACTAATATTTGTTAACAATGATTAGTAATGGCTTTTTTAGTTTCAAAAATGAGTTTAATATTGTCATTAACGTTGGATGATTGATTGTTTATTCCTAAGTTGGTTAAATAACCGCGTTAAGGAATTGTTTGCCTTTTGAATATATTATGTTGTTCCGCCATCCTTGCTGTTATTTGTCGGGACTTTCAATCCTTTATGTTTTATGCTTTTAAAAAATGTTGTCTGCACTTGTTTTTGATTTTTGCACTTTACACTGTCCAAAATAAAATTTGTTTTTTCATAACGTTAACTTTATTTCATCCAACCAGAGGTCTCTCGTACTTACACACATGTTTCTAACTGAATTCATAAAATAATTATGTTACTCATTAAACAACCACGGATGAGAACAAATTCTGAAAACTGAGTCACTGAATTCAATTATTTTTAAAAACAAAATACAGAATATAAGATTCACTGTTAAAAGCTATTTATTTGTAAGTTTAATGAGTGTGCATTGAAGGATATTAAACAGTTTTGGCTATCATCTAATCATAAAAAACTATTATGATTTTTAAAATAGTTAATTTTAAAGTGAACAAACTTATATAGTTTATAATTGGGTAATAGTGTAAAATTGTTATAGTTTGTTTGTATTCAACTTTTTTTTTTTTTTAAAATGGAGATGCACTTGCATAATGTAGGGTCTTTTTCTCTCTCTCGTGTCTCTTCTCTTTCTTTTTCTTTTCTTTTTTTTTCCATTTCATGATATAATAATATATGCAAGAGTAAATAATTTCATCAAACGATATTTACCTGCTTTGATATAAATTGAATTTTTAGTACTAAGCTATCAAATTATTTTCCTTTTAGAAAAATTTGCAAGTAAACAAACTATGACTAGATCTGAGATTCGGACACATTAAAAACAACCTAGGTCTTAAAAAAGTATATTAAAAATTATTATACAAGACTATTATGTAAAATGATGAAAGACAAATTAGATTTTGGATCACCACTTATAAAGGGCTTTTAGCTCAGGGGGTTTCTTCCTGCACCCCCAATATTTCTTCTGCACCTCCAAATATTCACGGTTTTCCATTTATGCCTTTGGAAAATTAAATAAATAAAAAAGTTTAATTAGGTAGACGCAATAATTAAACAATTATGAATGACAGAGTTAGTTGGGTGCCTGAATTAATTTCCGGCCAGTGGTTTATATACCCTGCACCCCTCTTCAGTTTCACTTACACTTTCACTTACACTTACTTTCACTTTCACTTTCAGTGCAAAAAATTTCGTTGGTGGTTGAGGTGTGAAATTTTCAGTCAAGGGTCCACTCTTATTTTACCATTTGCTTTGCTTCATTTCTTCTCGGAAAAAGAGGTACGTGCATTTAGAATAGAAGTTTATATTTGATAAGTTTATCTCTGAGATAAATGTTGGTGCGTTTTTAATATTTCATTCTTACATTTTACGGAAGTCAATACGGAAGTGTGAAGTCAAGTTATTTTTTCATATACGGAAGTCGACTTCCGGAAGTGCATATGTAAAACGGAAGTCGACTTCCGAAAATGTATGTGTGAAACGGAAGTCAACTTCCGGAAGTGTATGATTTAATCGGAAGTGGAAGTGACGTGTAAAATTTTTATAGTGTTACGGAAGTGGACTTCCGCTCTTTTAAGTCAATTTTTCGCTCGAAAGTCGAGTATATTAACTCAATTTTTCACCCGGAAGTAGAGTATATGTTTGGTAAGTAGTGTGGTGAGTAAATTTTTTCCACTTCCGTAGTTAATGGTTTATCTTGTTTTTCCTTTTTTCCACTTTCGATGCTTTCTATGTTCTACCATGCTTCTTTTTTTTTTTTCACTTTTCCACTCCACTTCCATAGATGGTTTTAGACAAAGCTTTCTTTTTCTTTTATTTTTTTTAGGGGTGGCAAAACGGGCTGGGCCCAACGGGTCAGCCCGTCAGCCCGTGCTAAAAGGAACGGGCTGGGTTGAAGATTTCTACCCGTCAGCCCGTTCTGG
>Ga0214545_1013131_pt1 | contig 10457 bp, 6 predicted proteins | sample CNSS4metaG_FD_160064 | JGI IMG/M metagenome (GOLD analysis project Ga0214545, IMG submission 160064) | Root nodule microbial communities from cowpea collected in UCLA plant growth center, Los Angeles, California, USA - CNSS4 | ecosystem: Host-associated > Plants > Roots > Nodule | place: USA...
TTTGTGGTCAATTCTAAAGGGAATACTTTACAAACTTTATGCTGTGTGCCAACCATAGATGTTATTCATGTGCTGTTATACCATTCATAGCTAGGCCTGAAAGCAGGTCTTAAGGCCGCACTAGTGTTGGTTGTTGGATGTAAAAACACTGTTGAAACTAGTAATGTATCAAGGAGGGTTTTTGGGGTGTGTCAACTTGTAAAATCATGTCTATTAAGTCCATGTCTCTTTGCTTGTCAACAAAATTATCACGTCCACCTATGAAACTAGGGTTGTAAAAGGTGGAGTTGACAATTATTAAATCAAGGTTGTGATCGTATATTAATAACTGTAAACAAATGAAACCCTCATCATCTAGACTATTCAAATTTCCCACAAATAAAGAATTTAGGAATTTAAATTAATAAGTGAAAACAAATGAAACCCTCATCATCTAGACTATTCAAATTTCCCACAAATTAAGGATTTAGGAATTCCATGGTCATCATCAACCTCATTGATAGGACATCATTTGAACAAAATCTTTCTAACCAATATTGGTAAACATCTAATCAACATCAGCTTCAGAGCCAAGAGTTTCCACAGTTCTTCTCATCCCAATAAACATAGGGAAGAGTTGTATAATATTGAGAGAATTATACATTTCCCCTAGGCTTTCAAATCCAAAGGCTATCCAATCCAAGGAAGATGAAATGTTTAGATCCTGATCCTTTGCATTTTGGGTGCTTCCTTTGATGGATTTCCATTCTCTTTCTGAGGTCATTTGGAAGACATAATGGGATGTGAGATGAAGTGTAGGCGAAGATGATGAATAGTGCTTTAATGGAGGTTTGGTGGAAATGAGAATTGGAGGATTTATAAAGATAGGTGATGATAATGGAGGTGGGTGGGTGGCTTTTGGAATGGGTATGGGAAAATAGGAAGAAGAAATAGGATTTAGAACGAAGAAGGCTGAATAATTTTGTGCTCTAGAGAAAAGGAAAAGGTGATATAATTTTTTTTAACTCAAATTTTTATCTACACTGTCAATGGTGCTATCTGCACCCACCTTTTGTTTTGAACTGAGAAATCTCATCCAAAGCTCCCCCAGAATTACTGCACTTACATCATCCACAACTCTCAGCAACATTCATGTCCCCAACACCCATGCCTGTATCCATGCTTCTGTAGCGACCTAGTACTTGATAATTGCGCTGGTTTGCTATTTGTACCTCTTCTGTGGTGTCATCCACACCTCTTTTTTCCCGCACGCCCTTGATCATTGTTCATTGCTGTGCTATATACACTTGTGTGGAATTTGCCCACACCCATGGACAAGATACTAGAACACAAGTCAACATAGAGGTGTGGCCTATGTAACAAAGCTGTGTTGGGGCGCCTAAATGCATGCACATTTCCCATACTTTTGCGGGCAAGATCACCACACTGTGGGGGCACATGTAACACCGGAAACTCTTTGAAAACAACCAAAACATGACAGTAAAGGGAAAAAAATAAGATCCTTATCTTGTTTTTTGCTTCTCTAGGTCACTAGCTTTTGTTAACTGCTTGCATTTGTCTTTCTTTAATTCATGCATAGACTGACTTACTACACTAAATGCATAACAATGTTTGGTCTCATGTGTGATAAATAAGTTTGCCTATCAATTCCCTGAGGACTGGACATGTTAAGCATGACCCTAGATATTTGTGGGTAGTTTCTCATACGATAGGTCAACAAACTTGACTAGGATAGGTTTTGATACCAACTTGAATTATGTAAAAAAATAAAGAATTATTTTATGGATAAGAATCACATCACATCAGTTATATTCTCATCATCTCTATTTGTAAAAATCAAAACTCTTATAAATATAAACTAAAAGTAACTGCTTAGGAGAAATTTGTTGAAAGTTGCAACAATTGTCCCACAGCAAAGGCTAAATAGGCCAAGTCACAATTGAATTGTGGCACTTAGGCTGCTATGCTCTTAAGTAAAAAAGTTATACCTTGACTATGAGTTATACCTTTTGGTGTAGTGGTATGTGCTTGATCCAACAAGAACAATTGATTAGTTAATTAAGCAAAATGGATCCCATTGTGTGATGTTCCCAATCTGAGATGTTTTCATTAATTAAATTTTCAGTCATTTTAGTAAGGTATTTCTTCCAATTTAAATTCTAAACTGGTATTTCTTACTCATCACTGTATTGCAGCATCTTATTTCAATTGCATTTAGTTAGTAACAATTACTTACCAAACACATGGCCCTTGTAGCTTGAAACTGGAAATTGTCACTTATGGACAGTTGAACGATTTGATGTTATTTCTTATTCCTTTGTAATAATTTTCTTGTTCCTCTATTAATTTTTTCACCTATTTCGATTTTATGATAGTTCTTATTCCTGTCTGTTAATTTTTTCACCTCCCTTTGTCGGACTCATGACCTTGGATTTGCTTTTTCTCTCTTTTCTGCTTTGCTTTCTATATTTAGCCCACTGTTTCTGGAGAGATTCAATCACCAATGGCTGTAGCCTCCGTGGAATTCATTGACCCGAGGGAGCCTGTGGCTGTAAGTAGCATATTAATATTACTTTCATTATCTTAAACTGGAATTAAATATTTGCAGAGTTCTTGTGGCTTGATGGTTAAATATTACAGGAATTTTTGTTTACTTATACTTAATTATGAAGCAGTTTAGGGGTGTAATGTCTTTGGCTAAACCATGCTCATGCTTTTGGCTTTTCTTTCATTTTGTTGACATGGGTCATTATTGATCAAACCCACGTCATTTTGGCTTTTTGTGGTGTTATTGCCATGGTTGTGCATCTTTCTGCAAGCTATTACCTAAATCATTTACTAATTTTTCAGGTAATTCCAATCTTGAGGGCAGGCCTTGCTCTTGCTGAACATGCTTCATCAATCTTGCCTGCAACAAAAACATATCATCTAGGTAATACACGTAGTTAATGGAAAGTAGGGGAATTGCAGATGCTTTAATATGTTTTTTTTTTTTGTAATTTGAGAGTATAGTTGCTAGAGGTTTTGGTATGATGTATTATGCACCTTTTAAAATTAGGGCACATTTCTTGTCTGTTCCATAAATTGAATAACTATACTTTTATACTTCTATGGTAAAGGAATAAGCAGAAACGAGGAAACCCTTCAGCCAGCAATATATTTGAACAAGTAAGAAATTTATATTTGCAAGAAAAATTAGCTTTTAGTCCAATATTTTCTTTTTCTTTTCTCCTAATTTTAGCATGGCTAATGGCTTAGATAAAGCAGCCCATTGTTCTACAAAGTGCTGGAGCACATTTTGACACATTCTTCCTATGTTTTATTTGTAGGTTACCTGAGAAATTTGCTAATGGATGTAAAATTTTTGTGGTTGATCCTATGCTGGCAACAGGTATGCATAGTCTCATGTTTAGCATTTGTTCTTATCTCATGCACGTCATCCATCTACAATGCGGCTTTTTATCTTTGTATAGTATGAATTTTTTTGAAGGTGGTTCTCTCAAGGTTCTTGTTAGAATTGTGTATGAACCTTCATGTGGGGTCAAATCACAGATTGACACAAGTTTGTCCAAAAGTAGTTTCTCAATGATAGAGTTTGAATCAAGGTTGTATTTTAAAAAGACTACAAAGATACTATTTAGGGATCTTCTTATTTTTCATTTTATCAATTAGTATATTTCTAGTTATGATGATCGTAGTAGTTAGGGATAGTTTATATCCTTTTTAAAACGCAGAACTTTGTTGACATGCTAGCAATGTGACATTATTTTTGTAACCTTTTATGTTAATCTAGTAGAACCTCTGTCAATGATTCCCCGGAGATTGAATACCTTGTCAAAAGCTGTAGGGTCAACCTGAGCTTTCATCATTGGGACCTGTAGTATAGGTGACTTAAGGAGAAGAACATGAATAACATGGCTCTTCACGTGATTAAGAAAGAATCCTTTGTGTCCTGGGTTGAATGTAATGAGAGGTGATGTTGGAGAGAGATGATGAATTTCTTGATTGCATGACTCTTGGGCATCATACATGGGTGGATTAGAGGTGGAATAGGTAAGAACTGTTTGAGAATTGGGATCCTGCATGCGAGAGAAAAGAAAGGATGACAGCCACTACCACCACATCCTTCTCTATTACCACAACCTTGCCATGAGTTCATATTATTATTGAAATTTAGCGTATTCAAAGGTATCTTCATGTCTTTTAACTAATTATCCTCTAGGAATATATTAAGATCTTAAACAGCTGATTGGGTTTGAGCACTTTGTGATATCATATCATGATTAGTCCCTTCAAGAAAACTTATGAGCAGAATCATACATTCATTTGAATGTCAAGAGCAAAAGTTTTGAGCCTTCCTCAAAATGAGCAACATGTCTTTAAGGTTTTGAGAATCTCCAATATTTTTGGTTCCATTGAATGCCACAAATTGCACTCAGTTCAAAGTCAAGTTTCTTCCACTGGGTATGTTCCTTAATTGATATAAATTTAACCTCAAGATATCATGGTGGCTCAGAGCTAGAAACCACTGTTCTACATAGGTAGACCATGAAAAACTAACTTTTACCATTTAGTTTCACTGTAGTGGGTGTACCAGAAATTGAAAAAATTGGGCTTGCAAAAGTCATTTGTGGAAACAAGTAGTTTTCAAGAAGAGTAACAACTTTTGGACGTGCTACCTACCCAAATAAGGATAAAAGAGCATGGCAAGACTTGAAATAGGTCCATGGAAGGCTGATGAGACTGACAGTGGTTGCATGCCGAAGCTTAGATGAGTAGACAATGATATGAGTTACACATACTTGATAACTTGATGTGAAGACAACCTTCCTCCATGACCAATTGGAGGAAGAGATTATGAAGGCAAACCATCCAGAAGGTGATTGTGCAATCATGGGAAGGAACACTAGTAGGCCATTAAATTAGTCTTCAGATACTTAAGGGAATGAAGGACATTGGCCTCATCTTTAAGAATGTACTTTTGTTGGTTTTTTTAATTTTGATTATGTTGCAAATTTGAACATTACAAACTTTACCTGCAATGTTAGTGAATCGAATTCTTAAGTCACAATTTTAGAGCAGTCAAATATAAGAAAATGACACCTGTTCCTCAATTATGTATTTCATCTGTTATTTTGTATGAATTCCAGGTGGTACTATGGTGGCTGCTCTGAACCTCTTAAAGGAACGAGGAGTTGACAACAAGCATGTTAAAGTGGTAATGAATAATAATCTGTATATATTCTGATGCTAGATTTCCTTTAATAACCATAAAATTTTAGTTCTAAGCCAACATTTCTTTTATTGATTCGGATGCCAAGAAACTGTAGTGGTAGAACATTTAATAAGGAAATCTATTTTTAATAATACTATGAATTTTTAATGGATTTATCACATTGCAGATATCAGCTGTTGCGGCTCCTCCGGCTCTTCAAAAGCTTAGTGAGCAGTTTCCTGGGTAAATATCCAAACACTTCTTCAAAATTCTTTCTTTCAAGCAATAGTTTCTAATTATGATATTTTGCAGGCTTCATGTTTATACTGGAATAATTGATCCTGAAGTTAATGAAAAAGGGTTGGTGCTCCCGCAATATTATAATTTATTTATGTTTAAATTATTTGTTTGAATAATTTGACATTTATTTACCTAGGATTAGAAAAAAGGCAGTTTCTTCCTGCAATTCCATAAATTTCTTTCTGCACCCCATATAAATAATCTTCCCATTTTATCCTCTTTTGATTATGTAATCCGAAGTGAAAATGGCTTCCGGATTACACAATTCGAAAGTTAAAAACGACTTAGATTGTACAATTCAGAAGTGTTTTTCCTAAGGAAAAAATGTTTTTTAGATTAGTCCGAAAGTTATTTTTGACATCTGGATTACACTATTTCGAAGTTAAAAAATAACTTTTGTGGGGTTGTACAATCTAAAAGTGCAAAATGGAAACTTTTTTTATAAGGGTGCTGGAAGAAAGTTACGGACTACCCAGAAAAATTTATATTGTTGTAACATTGTTAATAAATGTATTTTATCTGTGTGCTTAGGTTCATAATTCCTGGCCTTGGAGATGCAGGGGACCGGAGCTATGGTACAGATCCATGAAATAATACTTCATCTTCACACTTCTTAGGTGCCATTATTTTTCAATTTTGAGGCCCAAAATTTGTCACTAATTTTTCGGATGGATAGTATGGTACAGTTCAATGGCACTCTTTCGTTCACATAGGTGTTTCTCATTATTCTTATTCTTATTCTTATTATTTAAATTACATAACAACCTTCAAAGGTTAATCCTTTTTCCTCTCACCATAATTCCAACCATCATATTAGCCATAATCAATCTAAATTAGAAGAGAAGAAAGAAATGAAAAATCCCACAAATGACAGTATTTTACATTTTGAAGTCACCCAAAATACAAAATTAATGGGAGTGCGGGTTGAAATTATGGAGGTGCAGAAAGAAACTTTCCTATGAAGAAATGAAGCTAATGAGTGGGAATGAAGTCACCCATTACCCTCTAAAATGGATAAGCTATTCTTCTAAGTCTGATAGGGAACTCCACAACAACACATTCTGTTTCAAATTAGCACAAGAAGAATCAAACATGAATGAAATGAGGAAAGAGTGGGAGATTTTATCATACATATTTATCATAATACAAATATTGTGCATGAGGTTAACTAAAGGTTTGCTTGGACAAATTTCTCCATTAGTAATTTAGGAAAAAGATGAAATCAATTCTTTTATAAACTAAAATTAACTTGTGTAAGCCTAAATTAAGAACTTAGAGAAATGATTTAAAGTTTTCCACAAATTAGTTTATACATGAAATAACTTTATCTTATGACAAACTCATTTGTAGAAGTGTTTATAAAAAAACAAAAATTATCCAAATAGATATAGATGTAAGAAAAAAAGGTGGTTTGGATGAGTATTTTTTAAGACAGGTTTCGGGTTCTTGAAACTAAATAGAGTGAGATTCTAAATCTTCAGAAAATTTCAACTTCACCAAATTTGTGAATTTGAAATCTAAGGGGTTTGTGGCTATCAAACACCTCCACACAAAATGTACCCATGCTTCATGTGTTGAATGCATAATTTATGTCAGATTCGATTACCATAAATAACAAATTTTAGGTATAGAGAACATTTTCTCTAACTTGCATGTTAGTGAGAAGGAGAAAGAAAAGGAAGAAGTGAATCAAGGTTGATGTATATGAATCGTATTCATGTTATATATATAATTAATTCTAGAATCCCACAATGGTATGGTAAAGACATCTATCAACTAATAATTGGAGTTAACGAATTGACTAATAAAGTCTCTAGATGATTTTTTTTTTCTTTTATAATTGAAGTGACAATTTATATATTTGGTTTTCTCGTGAAATATTAAATTTGAGGCGATATGAAGAAAAAGCTTACATATTATGAGTAAGAGCCAATTGTATATTATCTTCGAATATTAGTTTTTTCATTAACTACTTAGCCAAATAAGATCACAAATGGTAAAAGGCACAATTCTATTGTCAACTTTTAAACTAGATATCTTGTCTATATTCTGCTTCTTGTTTCTTTAGGAAATCAAGTTGTCACTAATAAATATATAACATTTAAAAGTGGGAGAGCCTGTCCAATATACATTAGTATCCCACAACCTAAGTATGATTATTATGTTTATATAATAAAACTTTTCTTCTAAAAATTCCTTTAATGTACTTTAAAATGTCAATGGTTACATTCTAATGTCTTGTACATGTATAATTAAGAAACTAATTTATAAAGAAGAGGGACCATGATGACTTCGGTTTTCCAACCAATCTCTTGTACCTTTCAAGGTCTAAAAATGATACTCTATAAGTTAAGATCATGATCCATACGTGTGTCACGAGGCTCACTAGTTCAATCTCTTCTAAAATATCCAATGTGATATTTTTCTATGATATTAGAGTTTTAGTGTTAGATTGTTTACTTCAACTCCTAAAAAGTATTTAAGTCTATCAATATTTTTTGTTTGAAAATGATGACAAAGATGTTTTATTTGTAAAATGTAATGGTGATCACTACTTGTAAGAACACACCAATGTACATTACTGGTAGATACACCTAATGACTAAATAAAACACAAAATGGTCAACTTTAATTAGACTCGTAACAAATTATTGGACTACTCTACTAAATCTACCAAACCATGTTATAGTAGTCTGTTCAAGATCATATAAAGATTTGCATAAACAACATACCAAGTTGAAAGACCTTTGAACAACAAAATAAGGAGGTTATACCACATAAACTTACTATAGGAATCACTATGTAGGAAGACTTTTTTTTATCCAAATAATAAAGAAGCCAGTGTCGAGAAAAGCTATGACAAATAATAATTTAATAAAGGCCATCAGAGTGATAAGAGAAAAGGTGCTACCATTGTCCAGTCTAAATCTTTGAAACCTAAATGAACTTTGACTCTATCAATATTTCAATTAAAGCTAACTTTGAATGTAAAGATCCATCGACAACCAATAATAAATTTCCTAGTAGACAAAGGAACAAGATCTTTATTACCATTGTCATGAAGAACAAACATTTTTTCAAGTATGATTTGTCTTTAACTAGAATAGTCTAAGACATCATCTGTAATTTTACAAATTGGCATAAAGAAAATGGAAGAGTCAAATATAATGGAAAGACCACAAACTATGATATCTCAAAGTGACACAAAGGAAAATAATTATAAGTGAAGTGAGTTGATGACTCCTCTTCCACGCATCATATGTGCATGGCTTAAAGATAAGCATGGAAGGTGCGTAAGCAATGAAGAAATGGAGATGATAGATGTTTGGCTTTGTGATATAGAGGTATAAAAGTGCTCTCAAGAGAGGTTAGGTCAACTCTCAAGGAAGGGTGGCTAGAGGAAACCTAAAGAAGAGCCCTAGCCTAAGGGATTCACAAAAGGGAGAGTAGTCTGGAGTCATTTCAACAAAGTTTCTCTACTATATACATGAATGAATTTACAAGAGGTATGCTCCTCTATCTATAGGAGCAAAAGAGAGCTAACTGTCTCCGAAAAGAAAAGGAATGCAAACTTTAGAATTTGAAATTTGGAGCCAAAGGAGGGCATGCTTCTAGTGTGACTTGCCATGTGGCTAGGTCACACTTTCCACACCTTGGGACATATGTGGAGAGCTAAAACCCTAGCTTGTTCTCCAAGCTAGCACACATCCTAGGGTAAAAACCCTAATTCATGTGTCTCTATACAAGGCCCAACTCCTTTAGGTCAAAAACTACATTAATAGGCCTAAATGCCCAATAAGGCCCACATACATGGTCCAAAGATAACCTTATACTACTTGGCCCAAAATACAAGACCCAAATAAACCGATTCTAATATTTACAAACAAAGAGTTTAAGACTAGGTCTTCAAATATTCCTTAGCCCATGTGAACATCAACTTGGGCCTACTAAGCTTAGAAAAAGACTAGCCTTCATGTATCCTCTTGGCCATTTCTCTTGTTGTTGGCCCTTTGGCTAAAGGTATGTCATCATCTCCTCCATCTTGAGAAGGATTTGACCTCAAATCTGAAGGGTCTGCCTCATCATCAGTTCCACGTGCAAAAGGAATAAAGTTAGTAACATTAAAGGTGACATTAACTTCATACTCCTCAGGCAGCTCTAGCCCATAAGCATTATTATTCACTTTTTAAGGACTCTAAAAGAACCATCTCCTCGGAGACAAAGTTTGGACTTTCTTTGCTTAGAAAATCTATCTTTACTCAAGTGAAGCCAAACACAATCTCCTACTTCAAAGATGACCTCTCTCCTCCCCTATTGTTGTACCTTATGTACCTCTTAGTTTGTTGTTGAATTTGATTTTTAACACTCATGAAATTTCTTTATAAACTTAAATTTAGCTGTCTCTTCTTTATGAACAAAGTCAAAAGATGTAGGAAGTGGTAGTAAATCTGATGGAGTAAGAGGATTAAAATCATAAATAGTCTCAAAAGGAGAGATCTTAGTAGTCCTATGAACCACCCTATTGTAAGAAAACTCAATTTGTAATTGAACTAACCAACTCTATTGATAATTAATTATGTTGATAATGTAATTATCCAATTCAGTTGATAATCTTGTTATCTTTTTAAATATCTAAGATTTTCACTTGAATAATAATCTTGAAAATATTATTTAATCTTAAGAGATTTTCTTTTATCTAATAATGTTGGAAATATTCTTCAAATCTTCATGAATTTTCTCCTAATCTGCAAAATATAAATCAAATACTTATCTTTTCCAATTTTATTAAATAAACCCTAAAATATCTAAAAGGATAATAATAAAATAACAATAAAATATAAAAATAAACAAAAAATAAAACATGATAATGCCAATTATCACCTTTGAAACCTTCATTTTCCAATCTAGGTATGTTTCTACATCATCCTTCCTATGGAAGTGAG
>Ga0214545_1013134_pt1 | contig 10456 bp, 5 predicted proteins | sample CNSS4metaG_FD_160064 | JGI IMG/M metagenome (GOLD analysis project Ga0214545, IMG submission 160064) | Root nodule microbial communities from cowpea collected in UCLA plant growth center, Los Angeles, California, USA - CNSS4 | ecosystem: Host-associated > Plants > Roots > Nodule | place: USA...
ATTATATATAACTGTAACTCTAAAATTGTGCTGAAAGTTTTATGAAATTGTTCTGGGAATTTTCTGATTTTCAGGTGTGTGGATATTGTAAAAACAGTCAAATTTTTTAAAAAAAATGGTGCAGTTTGACGTTTGGTGTGCCCTGACAGACGTAATTTAACGTCGGACTGTACCAGGGCCGACGTAATTTAACGTCTGACTGTTGCAGGGCCGACGTTATTTAACGTCTGACAGTCTCTGACAGACGTTAAATTGCTCAGTTTTTTCCCTCTTTCTGGTGCAAAAATTGACGTCTGCTATTACTGGCCCCGACGTTGGATAACGTCGGACTCCCAAAAGGACCGACGTCAAGTGACATCTGCTATTTTGCCGACGTTATTTTGATGTCACCCGATACGACGTCGGTGTTTGGGCAGACGTCAAAGATCGAAAATGTCGGACGTTAAAAGGCTTTTTATATCTAAATGATCATGTAGAATTTTATATATCAATAATTGTTTTTAATATGAAATATCATTTTTAAATTAGATACTAAACAAATTATAGCTTTTACTATTTTCTTTTCTAAAAAATATTTATTTACATTTCATCTTTACTGCTATTTCAATTATTTTAATTAATATTTTAAATATTTTTAAATTTCTTTTAGTATATTAACTCATTCTTTTTATGAAAATCAATGTGACTTTAATTCTTTTATAATACACTATGTCTTCAACAAATTAATGGATATCGGGAATTGAAAAATTGGTATGTAAAAAAAACTAAGATCAAAATATTTAATTCAGAAGATAATTTTAATATTATTACCGTGTATTAAAAAGATAAAAATATGTTGTATATAATAATACATAAACATGAAGTACATTAAGTAAACATAAAGCAAAGATCACGTTCATAACATTTTACATACCACACTTACATCAGAAATACGAAATAGAGAAACATACCCAGAAATAGGCAAAGATCAATTTAAACTAAGAAACCCTAGCTTCCCTTACCTGAAAAGAACTAACAAAATACTTTGACACCAAGCAACGGAGCACAACAGCTCTAAGAATGGATTAGTGAACTGTAAAAATAGCGAAACAAATTTAAAATAGGCTTATTACGAAACTCTAACTGAAAATATAAAAAATATGATTAGAGGGGAGAGGTATGAGCTGAAAAGTAACTTAGGTGAAGTAGGAAAACGAGTTTGAGCTACTTTACCAAGATTGAGGCTAAATCCTAGCAGAGCTTCTATGAGGCAATAGAAGAGAGAAGTAAGGACACTGATTTTTTCGAAGTGAACAGAAATGAGGGAATTAGGCTGCCTTAGAGACTTTGGACACCCCCATGGACCAGCCTTAGAACCAACTGATTTGGGATAAGCCTTAAACATTAAGACAAATTTAAAGTGAGCCTTACAAAGAGAAGTTTGAAAAGGTCGTTTTTTCCTATTTCTTTTTTGAGTTATTATTGTTTATGATGAAGGAATTATGTTTCTAGGAAGCAAAAATGTTTGTACAACTAAGTCTATACAAGAATGTTTGTCGTTAAGATGGTTTCAAGAAGCATTATATTCATCAAACCAAGGTTTCATGTTAACAATTTTTTTCGATGTTTTTTTTTATTAATTGCAATTCATTGTTGCATTTAAATTAAATTATATACAGTAGGAGGAAATGGTATTATTCTTCAAACGTAATTCTTGCTTTACAGTTATGGTGTCGCAACCATTCATAATAAATTTCATTTTTTTTCTAATTTCTCCAACTAATTAAGCATTGAGTAACCAAAAAATATCATCCCAAAAAAATATATATATATATATACTCCATGATACCTAAAAAAGCCCATGAGAAACACAAGAAGATAAATGTCGTTTTAATTAAATAAATTATATTATTTTGTTTTTTAGTATTTCTAAATCTTAAATTAAGTACAATTAAAATAATAATGATACATTATCAATAACATTATTGATCGGTTACCTTTACAATATATGGTAACATTACTCGTTTAAGTGTAAAATACACTATGACACTTAAGACATTTAATGTTTAAAGTCACTTAAAAATATTCTCATATGATTACTATGTGTGCAATTTCAATTCATAAAATATCATTTAAATTTTTTTTATGATTTATCCATCTATTTTTATATTTTTAGAAATTAAATGAAACATAAAAGTTTTTCTCCATCTTCTATTCGAATTGAAAGTCACAGTTCCAAAAGTTTTTATTATTAACTATATCAATTATACATAATTCATATTCTCTTGTGTAATGTGCGAATATATATAATTATTCTATATCTTTTTGTAAGATTTCATGGTTTTATTATTGTAATGATTCATATTTGTTTTTTATAATTCATATTCTCTTGTGTAATGTGCGAATATATATAATTATTCTATATCTTGTTGTAAGATTTCATATTTTTATTATTGTAATGATTCATATTTGTTTTTTCTAATACTAAAGAGAAAATTGGTTTTAATGTTGTAGCAATCACATGAGTTATTTGACAAACAAGGATAACATTTTGAAGTTGAAAAGTTACAGCGATTAATGTGTTGTTATATTAAAAAATTCTCAAAACCTTTTCATCCAACTTTTTAATGCACCTGAAATCAGGTTATTCTCAAGAAAAAAAATGAGGTTGAAAAGTATATTTGATTTTAGGGTTTTTATATTTTTTATATTTGTTAACGAACATGATAAATTTTTCATTTTTAATAGTCTTTGTCAATGATTTTCTTTTTGTTTTTTTTTTCTATTTGTATTTTGAGTTAATATTTTATTTAATATTTTATTTAAGAGTTCATTTTGAAAAAAAAAAAAGTTATGTTTATAGGAAAAAAAACATGTGAAAAATCAACTGGTACCTTATATCGTAAAGCCAAAAAATCTGATTTAAAGAAATGTTAAGCGTTCAAAAGGCTTTAAAAATTTTAGAATTAAATAATATTAATGATATGTTTGTCTTAGCATGAAATGAAGCTTTAATAACACATTTTTTAGCTTTATTTGATGGTAAGACCAAACACATACTTGATATTATTTAATTGTAAAATATTAAATCCGAAAGCTTTTGCAGTTTTTCTTTTCACCGTAAGTATTTTTATAACAAATTTAAAATCACATTTCTTGTCATATCAATATATGGGATTAATAGGTTGTTCGTCTCATTATTTTTTTTCCGACAAATATAAACCATTTTGTGAATGAACTCACGATTTTTGTTTTTGACAAATATAATATATGACTTCCCTCTTACAATTTTTGAAATGTCACTCAAGGTACAAAGTAAATATTCACTACACAAGCAATCATCATATTAAAATTGTCAAGCAGAAGAAGATAATCCAACATATATGTTGATGTAAGAGATTGTTATGAGAATAATGTACAATTGTAAGGATTAAAAACACAAACAAGCACCAAAGATGAGGTTAAAAAGTATAATTTTTCAAGAAAATCTTAGGGATTTTACAAATTTTATATTTGTTAATGAACATGATGATAAATTTTCCCTTTTTATAGTCTCTATTAGTGATTTTCTTTTTGTTTTTTTATTTGTATTTTGAGATGATATTGTATTTTTGAGTTCATTTTGAGAGAAGTTATGTTTATAAAAAAAAAAAATAAGTGAAAAACCTAATAGTCCCCTATATCGTAATGTCAAGGAATCTGGTTTGAAATATGCTACAGAAATGCTCATTGTTACAAAAGCTTTAAAAACTCTAAAATTAAATAATATCAATGACATGTTTGTCTTACCATTAGATGAAAACTTAATAGCACACTTTTTGTGCACTAGTTTCATTTGATGATAAGACAGATACATAATTAATATTATTTAATTTTAAAATATTAAATTCTAAAGCTTTTGTAATTTTCTTAAACATAAGCATTATTGTAACACACTTAAAATCACATTCCTTAACATAACAATATAGAGTATTAGTAGATTTTTTATTTTTTTCTGGCAAATATAATACATTTTTTAAATGAACTCATATAAAATATCACATCAAAACACAAATAAAACAAAAAAAAAAACTCTAACAAATAATATAAAATATAAGAAAATTACCATCATGTACATTGTCAAACATATGGATATAAAACCATTTCAAACTTTAGACAATAAAAGTTTAATGATGTATAATTAATTTAATGTTAGATTTATCTAATTGGAAAATTAGTAAATAAAAAAATTATAAAACTACTATGTTTTTTAAACTGTGTCCCAACTTCTGTATTCCCTTGTAATTTAGTGCATAAATAATTGAAATCATGATCAAATTAAAATTGTGACACAATGTAATGAAATAAAGTAAAATCAAGCATGCACTCTCAAATAAAAATAATTATATTTAATTACTCTTTTCAAATAATTAATTTATTTTCCAAAGAAAGATAGAGTGCTATCAACGGTGTATTCATCAGAGAACTAAAAAGGTAAAGAATGACGTGAACCCATTCTATAGCGAGAATGTATTACATTAAAGAAGAATACGTACCAGTGCATTTGGAATAACCAACGCAAGATCTTACAATTCACCTTCTTTCTCTGCAACCTTACTTGAAAACAGAACATTAATAAGCAAAAATAAATAATAATAATTGAAGAAAATGTATCAATTAGAGAAAGAAAAAAAAAAAACATCAAACTCTACTTATTCATTACGCAGAAACAGAAGTGTTGAATTATATTTGAAGATATAAAGACATTTATATTCTGTCAATACTGTTTATAAACTGTAAAGAAGGATTAGCACATGCAGAAGAATAGAACCTTGAACCAAAATCAAAAGTTCCTTGAACCAGTATGACGGTTGTTAAAAACTGCCGTCAAAAGAATTTTCAATACAACCTATCTTTCTGTATTCTTCAATTTTCTCAAGAAAAAAATAAAAAACAAATGAATAAATATGAAAAATAAAAATAAAAAATATTCATGCAAGAATTAACAATAGATATAGATAACTTATCTTCATGAAGAACACACGCCGCAAACAATTCTCTGTGATTTTTTTCTTCTCTGGTGAAGTTCCCTTCTCTTTAGGTTAGATATCACTCTTTCTTAAATGAGATGGCTTTTTAAAGGAATCAAATACACTCTCTTTTGGCTTTCCCAGAAAATTTAATTCACCGATAACACTACCAATAAGAATGTCTGGCTTGCAGTATCACAGATTTTAAAAAACTGATTTCCCGTGACTCTTTTTATTTTTTTAATATTTTTTATATACTTTATGTTACTGCTGGATTTTCCAATTAAGAGTTTATTTCTGTTTCATTATTTTATTTTTATCTTTTTCTAAATTATTAATTTATTACTTCTAGGTACCTAGTAATATTAGAAAATATATGTTTCCGTTTACATTTTCTTCTCATTTTTATATTGTGATATGAAAAGATTAAATTCAATCTAACAATTGAAAAAAAGAAAAAGAAAATTAATGTCATATAATTTATTATATAGAAAATAAAACCAAAGGCCAACTTTTGTTTCAAAACTACAAAACATTATAACTACCCAAAACTAAGACAAATATAATTTTCTTAATATTAACAGTAATTTTAATTAAAAAATTAATTTATTTAATTTTATGTCTTATTATATGCAACATTTTGATATTTCGATTAAATATTTCGATATTATTTTTTTACATGCCACATTGTAAAAACATTATATTTCACTTCACCCTTGCCAATTATATGTGCAAAAGGTAATAAGAATAATGTTGGTGAAGTCATGTGAATAGTTCACCCTGGTCAATATACCTAGTTATCTCGAATATTATATTTAGTGGTATGCATGAGAGGATCAAGAAGATCATATTGCATATGGTGATAAGCATAGTCTCAACCCACAATTAAGATTTTTATTACAATAATAAGAAGGTTACTATGGAGAATAATCAACCATAAACATCTTCATATTTGGTCTAGCCTTCTTGGCATAGGTTCAATTTGGTCAAAACTGGCAAGTGAACTAAATATATTTGAATAAAAAACTATTCGATTAAATAAAGACACAACAATAATATCTCAAAAAAACTCAAGGATGGAAATAGTTGGAAAGTAAATGGATAGGCCTCGGTTGATGTTAGAATGGATGTTACCACGACACTTGAAATAGGCTCTTAAATGAGAGGAGTCACCACTTAAAGCTCACACTCAAGATAAGACTCAAAGAAATACAAGACATTTCGTCTCTCACAATTTTTGTCAGAGTTTTATTGCTATTCAAATTCTATTTTAAGAAAAAGGAGGAAAGAAAGCAATGAAGAAAGGAGAGAGAAAGAAAGATAGAAGACTATCAACCAACATACACTTTTAATTTTATGCTTATGAAGAAGAGTTAAACATATTCATGATAGAAATTAAGAGTATAGATAACTTACCTCTAACAACACATGCTACAAACAAGTGCCTCTCTTCTTTTTGTCCTCCCTAGTTAGGTTTCTCTTTTCTTAAGTTAGAAATAACTTTCTCTTCCTCTCATGAAACTAGTTGGGTTTGTTAAAGGAAGGTATCCTACCCCTCTCTTCTCTTTGTTAGAAATCACCCGGTGGAATGATTAACATTTGGACAAAAAGCAAGAGAGAAGGTGAATTGAGTTCTTAATAAAAATTGTGTTTTAAAAGTTTTTCCCTTTTAATATCAAAGATCAATTAAAATTCTTTCTTTATTTTAATAACCACAATAATAAAGAGAGTAGGGAAGAGAAGATTACATAAGGTATTTATACTAGTTCAGATAAAAAGGACCTTACGTCTAGTTGTTAATCTCTAAAAAATGAGATTAACTCAATCACTAAAATAAATCACAGATACAATCACAGATAATAAATTTTAAGGTTTAGAAAACACCTCTCTGGAAGCCACAAGAGACGAACACACCTCCCTTGAAAAATCCAACCTCTCTTGAATCACACAATAGATGAAGAAACACCTTTCGTGACGATGGGTTTATATATATATATATATATATATATATATATATATATGTGTGTGTGTGTGTGTGTGTGTGTGTGTGTGTGTGTGTGTGTGTATTTCATATATGGGTTATAGTCATTGAGAAATTATGGTTCTGTGTATTATATGACATTACATATAAGAGGTATTTGACACCACTTTTACACCACTTGAAAGTTGTCTTTTGACATTTTTAAAAATTAGTGTCATGCGATGCATGCGATCGATTAGACAGCAAAATCTTTTTATGATTTTTGTATTTAAAAAAAATAAGTATTGTGTCACACGAGCGGTCGATTATTAATAAAATATTATATTTAATAAATATAAATGAATATAAATAAAATAATAATATTTATGAGTGTATAAAAAAACTAGTGTCAACGTAAAAATCACCATTAATTAATTTCTCTTTCCAAAGAACATGAATTGATGAGTCATTTTGAAAGATGAATCTACCAATAGTGCATGAAGGGCTTTTGACAGCGGTTATTTTTGTCATTTTGCCTCGGGTCTCGACCTTCCATCTTCTCCGCCAGAAACCCTAGGCAGTCATCATGGTTCCACCACAGCTCCATCAGCCACTGCCACGTCTGAAACTCATAACAAAAGATCCGCAGTCACTACAATCTTCTCCTTCATCGTAAGAGCAACTCGTGAATCGCGTAACCACCATGGAACCTCCATGTTTTTCATACACGAAAACCTGAACATCACACTTGCATAAACGCAAACAAAAATAACAAACCCTAAATCGCGTCTCTTCCCCCAAATCGCAAAACCACCTCCACCGCAATGACAAGTTTCTTCACGCTGTCACCACCTACATGTGTCGCCACTATCAACAACAGATCTCCATCCACGCACAACACCAATTTGCCATGCACATGCAACACAACGAAATCACGCCCACTTCGCGAGCCCCAAATCGCACTTCGCCCATAACGCGAATGGGCCAAATTTCGAGTACTCGCGAGTGGCCGAAGTGGAAGACAGTTGTATTGTTGATGTTTCTAGAGTGGGTATCTACTAACGTTCCACATAGAATCATATGATAAATAAAACAAAAAAAAAAGTATTATAAAAATAAATAGATAAATAGAAATTAAGAGTTGTTTTTAAAGTTATCACTACAATTCATAGGCCTTTCGGGCAAATCAGGAACTTGGATAATTGTGTGAAGGTTTGTAGTTTTGTCAGGAAAAATGCACGAGGAGGGCTTTCATTTTAGTTCACAAAAGATCGTATGAGAAGGGTTGCAAGTCCACAAAAAAAGTATACGAGAAGTATATGTAGGGGCTGATTGCTATTTTTTTGTAAAGCCTAACTTTGAGAGAAAAGAGAAGAGAGGGATATGTTAGTTCTGTCATGAATATGTTTGCCTCTCCTCCTTAAGCATCAAAAATGTATGTTAATTGGTAGTATTCTTTCTACCTCTACCTTGTGTCTTTATTTAACCGAATAGTTTTTTTTTATTATATCTAGCTCACTTGACTGTCTTGTCCAAATTGAACAATGCAATTCACATTTGAAGCATACTGGATAACATACAATCCATTTTAGTTTTTATATATATTTTTGGGGGTTTACTTGAATGGGCCTATGCCAAGATGGCTAGGCCTACTTACGAATATGGAGATGTTTGTAGTTGATTATTATCCATAGTAACCTTCTTATTAAAAACCTTAATTGTGGGCAAATGTTAGGTTTAGAAGGAGGGGGTATCACTGGGAAATACAACACCAATGAGACCTGAGCCTAACCACATAAGACACTGACACCACTCTCAATCCAAAACCTTAAGGCAATGGGTTTATGGGTCTTTATTCTTATATAGTGCTCTACTTACTCATTTCTGGTCAATGTGGGACTTAGACTCACACTTGAATTTCTAACAATCTCCCCCTCAATGGTGAGTCCCTTCAACCACATTGGTACACTCCCCCTCCAGCGGAAGCATTCCCAACCACGAGTACTCCTTTTTCTGTCCTTTTCTGTACCGCTGTTGTTTTCTTAACGGGACACGCTTACCTGACCCACACTGTCAGGAAGACTTTCGATACTAAGACCATACTATTTTTATACTCACACTTGAATTCCTAACAACAAAGACTATGTTTATCACTAATATTGGAGATAACTAAGTATATTGGCAAGGGTGAATTATTCATATCACTTCACCAACAATATTCTTATTACCTTTTACACATACAATGGACAAGGGTGAAATATAATGCTTTTACAATGTGGTAGTTTGAATTTAATTAATATGGCTTGAGGAGAATATTGACAGGTGATAACTATATTCAGAAATGATAAAACTTGTTTTTAAATTTATTTTACATGACAATATGGATACATAAGTCTAATTTTCTAGCACAAACTATTAAGGAAATTTCTCTTGTCATGGTGACTTTTAATACAATGACCTCACAATCTTTTTAAAATTTACAAAAAAATAAGTGAATATAAACTCATATAAATTCCTTCGAGTTTGTCTCTTTCTAGGTTAAGAAAAAATGGTTACAAATAAGGATTTCTCTCGTAACACTTATTAATTAAATATTTACATTTTTTAATAAACTCATTAATAAAACACTCACTTACCATTTGAAGAATCATCATGTAGAATTTTATAAATCAATAAGTTTTTTAATATGAAATATCATTTTAAAATTAGATACTAAACGAATTATAACTTTTACTATTTTCTTCTCTAAAAATATTTATTTACATTTCATCTTTACTACTATTTTAATTAATTTAATTAATATTTTAAATATTTTCAAATTTCTCTTTTAATATATTAACTCATTGTTTTCATGAATATCAATGTGACTTGAATCCTTTTATAACAAATTATTTGATGTCAAACTCTTTTTCACCTTGCCATAAATTTGTCCAATTTTTTCACCGTTACTTGTTAAACTTCCTTCATTTACTTCTTAATAAGTTTCCTTTTAGATATTTTTATTATTTAGTATTGTATAGTATGAATGTAAGAATATGTTTTTTCTTTAATTCAAGTAACTTGTTTTTCTTGATTATAGAAATCAATGTGTTTTCAATAAATGTTTTATTAAATGTTTTATGTCATCACATAATTAAAAAAAAAAATGGATACATGAACAGTTGGTGAGACCTGAATAATAAAATTCATGGGTAAATAAAATTAAAATAGTTAATTCAGAGAGCACTCTTATAAAAGATAATACTAAAAAATAAAAACGGTACATATGTTATGATGTAAAAATTCAGTAAATTATTTTTTCCACGCAATAGGTTTAACTTTTCAATAAATAATATTTTCTTTGAAAATCGTTTATTTTTCATCTTCTCTAAACCAATAGCTATATTGGGGCCATAGGATGAGTACGAAAGAGGTAATTTTAACGAAGAATCTTTCTGCAATTTCTAGGCTAGTGGCAACGGCATCCAGCTTTTCAGTAGCATCTTTTTATTCTTTCATTGAAAACTGT
>Ga0214545_1013139_pt1 | contig 10447 bp, 7 predicted proteins | sample CNSS4metaG_FD_160064 | JGI IMG/M metagenome (GOLD analysis project Ga0214545, IMG submission 160064) | Root nodule microbial communities from cowpea collected in UCLA plant growth center, Los Angeles, California, USA - CNSS4 | ecosystem: Host-associated > Plants > Roots > Nodule | place: USA...
AAAATAACTAATAATAATAATATATAAATAATAATAAAATAAATAAATAATAATAATAATAATTATTATTATTATAATAATAATAAAAATAATAATAAAATAAAATAATAATAATAATAAAATATTAAAAATAATAGTAAATAAAATAATAATAATAATGGTAATAATAAAAATAATAATATTAATAATAATAACTAGTAATAATATATAAATAATAATTATAATAGTAAAAAAATAATAATTATAATAATATTAACTAGTAATAATAATATATAAATAATAATAATAATAATAATTGTAACATCCCATTTTAAATAGATAATTCTAATTTAAATAAACGCCACATATATTAAATATTCAAAGAGTGCGGAAAAATAGAATATGACGTACACAGTAACCCAACATATCCATAATAAAAGGAAGAGGCTCCACAGGCCTAAATGAGGTACAAAAACTCGCCAAGGGCGAGAGAAACTACTACTACTACTAAACTCCAAACGTTGAGGCCCTCATAGTGAGCCTGATAGTCGTCTAAGATATCTTCAAACCGCAGCATCTCTATTATTACCACTGCCAGAGGTTCTCACATCTGCTCACATCAACAAGGTTGATGATCATTGCAAAGGAAGAAACCACACACAATCATACAAACAAGCAAAAGGGTAAGCTAGTGTAACAGATCCTTATATTATAACACTCAGCAAGTAAATTCAAAACCAAGCATAATTAACAGACATCCACACATGATACACCCAAACCACTTAGGGCTTTTAGACTTGACTATCCAGATACATACGATGAGGCACCACCACCAAACTGTGGAATTACGTCCTAGCAGTGAGGCATCACCACGAGGCCTTCGCAGAATTACATCCTTACATGAGGCACCACCACAAGACCTCCGTGGAATTACGTCCTGGCCTTGAGGCACCACCACGATACCCCCCATGGAATTACGTCCTTATGTTGGGGCACCACCATGAACTCTCACCCCGAGGTTCATGGAATTAAGTCTAATAGATGAGGCACCACCATTGACTCCCCCTAAGAGGGTCCATGAAATTACGTCCATGTTTCACCAACTCAAATCAGAAAGATCCTACAGTACTAATATCATGTATAAGCACCCAATCATACATCTCATGCTTTCCAACTCATATACAATAAAGCAATATATCACTTCCACCTAGACCTCATATAATAATCAAGACATTATCCCTTAAACTATTCAAGTAAAGTGTTCAAGTCAGGCAAACAAGCAACCACATCATTGATCATTCACATTATAGCACACAACTCGCCTCTGTCTCGCTCAGGCTAGAAGACCTCGCTCAGGCGAGGGAGATCCCCTCGCTTAGGCGAGTCCCTTCTCGCCTAGGCGAGAGTTCGAGCATTGGAACAGTAGCCCCTGCGAGATCTCACTCAGGCGAGCTCCTTCTCGCCTAAGCGAGATCACCTCTCGCTCAAAAATGAAGACAAGTCGCTTGAGCTACAGTTCGCGCAGAAAAGCTTGGGCGAGCCTCTGTTAGTCTCGCCTAGGCGAGGCATGCTCGCTTGGGCGAGAAAACCAGTGCCCGCCACTGTTCACTCGGGAAAAACGCAGAACCCAACACCAAAAATCATGTTTTCATCAATATCAAGCAAACAAACCATGAGCATACTTCAAGCATATGATTCAAACTGAGAAGACATACCAAAAATATAAACAACTGCAAACCCTAGCTCCCCTTACCTGGAATCAGCTAGAAAAGGGACTCCAACACCCAACAGTTTAGCACAGTAGCTCTAAGAGCAGGTTCAAGAGCTGAAACAATAGAACAATTTTAAAACGAGCTCACCATAACAAATCCTAGTTGGAAAATCGTGGAAGAGAAGACTGAATGGAAGAGTACAAGTTGAAAATGACTTACATGGATTAAGAGGACGAGTTTGAGCTAACTTGACAAGAACCCAGAGCTAAACCCTAGTAGAGCCTTCTGCAAGGAGAAATGAGTGTTTGAGAAAGGGAATATTTGCAAATGAGTGCAGAATGGGGAACCTTGGTTACTTTAGGGGCCTTGGCACCCTATGGGCCAGCCTTTAAGCCCATCTGCTTAGGATGGGCCCTTAAAATAAGACAGAAAAAAAAACAGGTCTTACAATAATAGTAATAAAAATAATAATAATAGTAATAATAACATTAATAATAATAATAATAGTAATAAAATATCAATAAAATATTAATAATAATAGTAAATAAAATAATAATCATAATATTAATAATAATAAAAGTAAAAATAATAATAATAATAATAACTAATAATAATACATAAATAATAATAATAATAATAAGAAGAAGAATAATAATTATAATAATAATAGTAGTAAAAATAATAATAAAAATAATAATAAAAATAATAAAATAATAATAATAATAATAAATGAAGTAATTGTAATAATAGTAATAAAAATAAAGATAATAATAATAATAACTAGTAATAATAATATATAAATAATAATAAAAATAAAAATAATAATAATAATAACTAGTAATAACAATATATAAATAATAATAATAATAATAAAAATAAAAATAGTTATAATAATAATAGTAATAATTATAATAATAAATAATAATTAAAATAATAATAATAATAATAGTAATAATAATAAAATTAATAATAATAATAATATGATAATAGTAATACATAATAATAAAAAAAATTATAATAATTGTGCCGCATTTAGGAGAAAAACTCTAAACATCTCGGCAAGTCATAAAAAAGGAAGAAGAATCATAATAATCATAGTAGTGATAGAGTCACATAGAATACTCAATACAATTGAAACGACAAGCATACCTATACCCTCTCTAAAATCACATACAACAAACATCAAGAGGTTAAACGATAAAAGAATTTTGGTTCAGGAGAAGGCTTTCATGCATCAATATATAATGCAATTACATACAATATCATTAAAAAAGGAAATGGTAGCTCCCCTAACTTGGTTTCCTTAGCTTATTTTTGGACTTGTTGTGAGTTCCCTCTTGATCACCAACGATCTTCCTTTGACTCTATCTCAATGCAGCTCCTTGGTTCCCTCAATCCTCACCTTACACTCTCAATTTTTGTATACCTATGGCTATGCAACAATAATAGTCCCTAAACCACTCTTTCTTTCTCTTAATTGGTTACTAATTGTGGTCTTAAAGAGAGGTAAATGGTATAAAACGAAAATACCATTAAACTTTAGTTTAATTGTCATTCATTGGCAATTCTATGATGGTTTTCCAGCCCCCTTGGCTGTTAGGGTTTCCTTGCCCTTTCACCTTCATGCCAAAACTAAAATTGACAAAAAGAAAGCTTAATTTGGTTCTACCAAGGTTCAAACCCTTAACCATGCCAATGTTCAATTCAATAAACAACCATCTAACCAATTCATGTTTCATGATGACTAATATAATTCTATTATTATATTATCACTCAACATGATCAAACATATTGTCAAAATAATAATAAATTAAATAACATACAAAAGGGCATACTTAGAACTTGAACACAAGTCCTCTCACATAAACAAAGTACTCTTAACCACTTGAGCTAATACATTTCCACATCACATCAATCAATACTAAATGCCATAAAGGCTCTCATTACCCGCATTTATTAATTAATTAATTATTTAATTAATTAAATTTCATGGGTTTTACACCCCATATCATTGGTCCAACTATGTTGGATTGGGACGAGATGTGTGATACCTTATTAGGTATAATACCTGTTAAGGGAGAATCGATTGTCAATTCTATGATCAAACTAAAATGGTTAAGGGATAATTTGTTGCCTATAGATGAAAATTCCAGTATTGAGGTCATTCATGCACATGCTAGAGCTTATATATTAGGACTTATCATAGGGGTTTTAATGCCCGATGAGACTGGAAATAAAGTACATTTAATGTACTTGAACTATTTGACTAATCTTCGAAGAACCAAGAGATATAGTTGGAGTTCAGCGTGTTTAGTTGTCTTGTATAGGGAGATGTGCAGAGAAATAGATGGACGTGCGAGAACTGTGAGTGGATGTGCTTTGTTGTTACAATCATGGGCATGGTTTCAGATGCCCTTTATTGCACCCATTTCAAGAGTTTCACCAACTTTTCCGCTAGTTTGCCAATGGAGCGGTGGTCGAGTACTGAACTACAAAAATGTCCCCCACAATGATTTAGTCGGATACCGAGCAAGGATAGATCATATGCAACAAAATCAGGTATCATTTACCATTTCTATATTGATAAATGGTTCTAAATGAATGACTAACATTTTCAATTTTTGTTGTACTTTATTTGGGTTCCTTTTGAGAGTTTGGGCTCTATTATTGATGTTTAAGCATATCGGGACCAAGCAATATGGCCGTCATGCACAACTTTAATTTGTTTTGCCATTGTGGAGTGGCACCAGTCAGACAGGTGAAGTTACAATTTTGGCTATCACAAGAGATCCCTGAAGAACCTAGCAACCTTGATCATCTACATAAATTAGACATGAGGGGTAGATAAGATGAGAACTGGGTTACTAGACATGTGCAATGGATAGAGGTTTGGAATAACCGGTGTGACCTAACGTTGAATGGATTACCGATTCTTGGGCCACTTCAACACACAATGGAGTACATGTCATGGTACATTTCAAGCTCATTTTTGTGTTTGTTAGTTTCACAAATGTTAAATGATCCTGGAATGCATCATGCATCGACATTAGCTAATGTCCCTCCACCACGACAAACTAGGCATGACTTCAACACTCCACCTCCACCACCAGGTATGGAGGAACAAGGAATTCAATTTCTTCAAACTCAGAACTAGGCATACAAGTATGTTTGCAACTTATGATGAAACACCACCTTCTACACAACCGTGGTTGTGTACACATTCTCAAAGTCCAAATTTCTTAGAAGACTCAGTTTACTACGTTCACAATCCATATGCAAAAGCATCATCATCTGCTACACATGATGATCATCAACTTGAGGAGGAACATGAACCACAACCTTCACACGTAGAAGAATCTAGACCTGAAGTGAGTAGGAGGAACCCCACCAGAAACAGGCATCAACCACGGTGTGGAACTGGACACCACTACGGGGATTAAAAGGACAAAGATGTAGTTTAATATTTCATTACATATGAAATAGGTCGTGTTTATGTGTTTGTAAGAGTTTACCGTGTTTAACACAATTTCGAAGATCAACAATGGAAAAACTTAATAATTCCAAATGCTTGATTGCTAAATAGCGAACAACAATTTCTTTAGATAAACTCAACAAGTTCAATGATCTTAAAGACCAATGTTACAACATATAAAAAAAACTAAATAGGTACAAAGTTGTCACACTTCTCAACTTTCATGAAGTTAACATAAAAAGATATTGTCACCGTAGGGACCATCATTGAGTGCCATTGAATGGCATGTTGAAGATCTTCGTCATTCCTTACGAAAAGGAACTCATCAATGCCTTCCGCAAAAAATCCAGGAGGGACATGGTACCACAAATGGCTTAGTGGGGGCTTAGATGGTCCCATGAAATGAATTCTTATGATGATGCGCATATGGTTAAGAGTAGCCCCATTTGGAAGTCTACATAGGGAGAACCTTCCATCTTCAAAATCAATAGCAGCATTAAAGGAATTATATGCATTCAACTCCTCAAATAAAACCATTTTTACTTATTATACTAGAGCACTCCACACCTTTCAAACTAAGGAACCACAACCTTAAATAGAACTGACTATCTTTACCTGGATAGCATGCCAAGAAAGATATTTAATCTCACCACTGTAAAAGCTGGCGCATCTTTGAAATAAAGGGCCTTCCTTAGTTGCACCTTCTAATTATGACAAGACTTATCAACTTTATTGGGAGGTGCCAAAGCTGAATTATTATATTACTCTTCTAAAAGGTAATAGATACTTCAATTGGGATAATATGCCAATTCAGAAATTTACTTTGACCACTGTAAAAGTAGACACATATTTCAAATAATTAGCCTCACTTGCACTTCTAATTATGACAAGACTTGTCAACTTTATTGGGAGGTTCCAAAGCTGATTTATTATATCACTGTTGTAAAAGGTGAAAGATAATCCAATTGGGATAACATGTCCATTCAGAAATTTACTTTGACCACTGTAAAAGCTTACGCATATTTCAAATAATTTGCCTCACTTGCACCTTCTAATTATGACAAGACTTGTCAACTTTATTGGGAGGTGCCAAAGCTGATTTATTATATGACTCTTGTAAAAGGTGAAAGATACTCCAATTGAGATAACATGCCTATTCAAAAATTTACTTTGACCACTGTAAAAGCTGACACATATTTCAAATAAATGGCCTAACTTGGACCTTCTACTTATGACAACACTTGTCAACTTTATTGGGAGGGGCTAAAGCTAATTTATTATATCACTATTGTAAAAGGTGACAGATACTTCAATTGGGATAACGTGCCAATTAAGAAAATTAATTTGACCATTGTAAAAGCTTATGCATATTTGAAATAAATGGCCTCACTTGCACTTTCTAATTATGACAACACTTGTCAACTTTATTGGAAGGTGCCAAGACTGATATTTAATTCAGAAATTTACTCTCACCCTGCAATTGGACAAGACTTGTCAACGCTATTGGGATAATGTGCGAATAAAGATACATAATTTTACCACTTCATAAAGATACATAATTCAGAAATTTACTCTCACCCTACAATTTGGCCGTACATATTAGACCGAAATATTCATCATTATTCCCCATTAATCTACTTTATACTCACCACGTATGGAATGATTCATGCATAGTACATTATGTACATAAAAAATTTAGCCAGGATGACAACATTCACTACTGGGTTATGTGGATAGCGGACCTTTTTGAAATTGTGCTAATATTGATATTGTTCGTAAGTGGGGAGTACATAGGTAGTAAGTGGGGAGTTGTGATGACTATTTTGGTCTTCATAACCAAGTTTTTATATAAAAATCAATTTCATTGTAAACATAATATCCTCACACTAACCTTAACATAGTACAAATTCATTTCCATGACCATGACATCAAATACTAGTAATGTGGCCACGAGGGTTTTTTAGAATTTTCGAGTCACACTATGTTCGAAATTGAGGAGTGGAGAACAATTAAGTGGGAAGTTATATTGGATATTTTGGTCATCAGTACCAGTTTTTGTTTCATATTTTGAGTTATTGAAACTGATAATAAAAAAATTTACAATAACTCCCCATTTAATCCAACACCATCAAAATAAGTTACTATTCAATTTATTCGTCATGGAAATAATTTACTTTTGTTATTCATAACTCAAGATCAAAATGTCCACCATAACTCCCCACTTAATCCATCATTAGTCTCTACCTACCTCATTCATTAGTTATGAGACCTTTTTCCATTATCCCCATCCAATTAACATTTAGTAGTCCTGGAAATATTATTGTGCTATCATATGATTACAATGAACATTCTTCTCTTGACTCTCAAGTTTTATATTTTTCATTTTTATACTTTCCATTGAATTACTCCAACTAATGTTCAAAATAATAAGAATAACTCACAACTTAATCCAACAAGACTCGCCACATACCTCATACATACTTTAAGGGACATCTTTTCATTACCACCATCCAAAAAAGCTGCTTTTCAATTTCGTGGTGATGAAAATATTTTTTTTCTATAATATAATGACAACGAACATTTTGTCTTAACACTCAAGTTTCATATTTTACATTAATAAAACTGTGAGCGATGTTCACAATATTAAGAAAAACTTCCCACTTATTCCAGCATTACTCCCCACACACAGAACCCACAATGAAATGAAAGTCCACGAAGGAAAGATTCCAAACATATCACTCAAAAAATTTGATTCTCCCAACCTTGCAATAACTCCTATTAAAAAAAATTAATACTACACAAATTATAAAAAAAAATTAAATTAAATTGACGTTTATATTTTCAAATTGCACAAAAAAAAATTACTACACAATACAAAATATATTTTTAAATCAACAAATTAAAAAAGAAATTTTTTCTTTCTTTCAAATAATACCTAAAATAACTAAAAACACAATACTAAATCTATTTAAAAAAAATATATTTAACCTTTAATACATTTTTAATAAAAAGAAAACAAAAAAATATTAATTCTAATTTATTTAAAAAAACGAAAAAAAAAATCAAAAACCAAGTTCAGAATTTGGGTCCTTGAAGACAGAATTCTGACTTGAAATTGAAAAAAAAAAATTAAAGGTTGGAATTCGGCTCCCGGAGGACCGAATTCCCAATTAAAATAGAAATAGTGCTATGCTTATAAATTTAAGGTACAATGTGCTATGCATGTAATAAAACGAGCAAACCATGCTTTTTTGAAATAAAAAATCGGAAAAGAAACCTATTAAACAAATTCCTCCGAGATTTTCTCTATGTAGTTGATAAAATAAACAATCAATAAATTCATTTGAACTATGAAATATGTCAATTAGATTTATAATATTATTCCAATCATTAAGAAAAATTATAGTTTTCATTGATTTTAGAGATCTAAATCCAATTACTTCTAAAGGTGAATACGTTAATCAATTCAATAACAAATAATGAAATGTTAAACCTCTTATATGGATGTATTGTTTATAATAATCATATTTATGTAGGTGAAAATGACATCTCAAACCTGAATTTTCAAGGCTCAAGGGCACTAGGAACTTACAAATGGATATAAATGTCCTTTGGTTTACAAAATTCAGATCCAACTGGTGAAAGAGTAATGAATTTATTTTTTCTGGATTTAGTTAATATATTTACGTAAGTTTATGTCCTTGATACAATAAGAATATATAGTCCATGAAAGATCATCAATAAGAATATATATATTTCGGGTGTAGTGATCAAATGTCCTCTTCAATAATTTGTCAGTTTATTATACATTGTATTTTTTTTTTCTAGCAAAGGTTTTTTTCGCCCAAATTAGTCGGTTGTACTTGTTAAAGATATTCCGACAGTCAAGTTAGTTCAGTATTGAACAGTCAAGTAGATTAAAATAGTTTTAAATGTGTTTTTAATGTATCAACAACCATACCTTTGATCTCTATTTATAGTATTCTTTCATGGGCTTGGATTAGGGACAACCTAATAATGACTCAATTCCTCCTAATCATGTTTATTGTCTTACTTAATATAATTACTTACTTAATTGGTTAACTTGGTTTAGGCTGATCTCATTGTTCGGTTACCATGGTAATGGTTTTAATGGTCATGTTTGATCCCTTCAGAAAGTGCAGTTCCAACGGTGGAGGTCTTCATCGATCATGTTCTGATCCACTAAACCGTGCAGTTACTATGGGGTTGGTTTAAATGGAACATGTTTAATCACCCTAGAACTTGTGGTTACCATGATAGTTATTTTCATGGATTATGGATTAAATCAACTTAACTGTGTGGTTACCATGTTGGTGATCCACTCCACTCCTCGGTTAACCTCTAACGTGATCGTTCCAATTTTTCTACCTTATTGGTACATATCGTACACAGAGCCACCCAAGCCCAAGTGACTATAGGGTTGTAGATATATGAATAAGTTGGTAGTATCGCTTGGTAAGTTTCCTTGGCCAGACGCTTTTGCTCGATTGTTTTTTCAAAAAGTTATTGTTGGTTTAGAGGGAAATGACGTTTCGTGTTACGAGTTTGTCAATTCTGACATGAGATACAAAGCGTCATGGTTGGGCTTCCTTGCCTATAAATAGGATGGCCCTTGTATGTCATTTTCACATCTTCTATTACTAGATTTGGGCGGTAACTGATTGATGAAGCTCCTTGCATGGTTTTTGGAGACGATAAGCTCTTTTATGCAACGAAAATGGAATGGAAGCAAGGTTGGAGGCCATTGAGCTATGGTATAGTGTGGTGGAGATGAAGTTATAGGAAGGAGAAACTATCCTAGAGAAAGGAGGGTAGAGGAGATCTAAGGAGATTCCTAGCTTGCATGACTCTCAATAAGGCAAATGTGTGGAGTACTCTCAACGTCAAGGCATTTGGTGTGTGTGTGTAGTTCAAGTGTGGTTGAGTTGGTATATGTTCATTGTGATGTTAATGTTGTGTTAAGTTCAGTACCTGTTTCCATTCCTGTGTGTTTCTATGTAGTGTAGTGAATAGTGTCGCGGCGCGCATGAATAGTGTCATTTGTAGTAGTGAATAGTACATGAATAGTGTTCGGATCTGGCATTTAACTTTTGGATTTTTGTTCTGGTAGCTACAGTGCTTGTTTTTACTTGAAATTTTCCCCCCCACTTCTAAGACATTGAACTTGATGGGAAAAATAGCTGGAGCAGTTGGTATGGTCTGAGTTGAGAGTTTCAAAAAAATTTTGGACTGATTTTTAGTCAAACTTCAGAGGACCATAACT
>Ga0214545_1013142_pt1 | contig 10443 bp, 11 predicted proteins | sample CNSS4metaG_FD_160064 | JGI IMG/M metagenome (GOLD analysis project Ga0214545, IMG submission 160064) | Root nodule microbial communities from cowpea collected in UCLA plant growth center, Los Angeles, California, USA - CNSS4 | ecosystem: Host-associated > Plants > Roots > Nodule | place: USA...
ATCAGGACCTGCAGAAAGAGAAACACAACCAGAACAACCAGACAGGTAACATTTAATCCAGTTTTCTATCTTTATTTTGTTATACAATATTCAAAATAATTTGAATACCCATTTCACAGAGTAACACACAAAGGAACACACAGAGGAACACCCTTGCAGTAGCAGCAACTGAAGTTGGATGTAGCAATTTTGCACAAGCAAGAAGGCAGAGGCTTCGTAGGAGGGAGAGATCCTCATCTTTGGCTGGCACCAGCAGGCAACGAGCAACAACAATAACAACAAACTCAACTCCACAAGTTGTAGGGTCCCAAGTAAGTAGCACTGCACCCACTGGACAACCCACGTGATTTGATTCATTATGACTTTGTAGTTGGTTTGTTGGATTAAGTGAAAACTTTGTTTTTTTGTGTGTACATGAATGCATTATTGTCCCCCACTAATGGAACACTATAGCGGTGGGTAGGCATGTGGTGGACCACCTTTTGTTATAGGCACCACTTTTGATGCAGGGACCACATTTTGATCATGGACCACTACTAAAACATTGCAGCCATGATGCTTTTTGTAATGACTTAGCAGTTGTTCAATTCATATGGTTTCAATGTCCACTTTATATAGTTATATGCTTGGATCAAACTGTCAAAATTTTCAAATTAGTAAAGAAGTAACCAATATGTAAATAAAGCCATATGTTTGGTTCAAACTGTCAAAAATTTCAAATTAGTAAAGAAGTAACCAGTATGTAAATAATTATATGTTTATTTAAGCCATATTTAAAACAAACCAGTATGTAAATAAAGCTACCAAAACGGATAAAAAAATGGCCAACACATTGTTAATACCACAAGGGTAATGGAACACCAATTCATTCATTAATAGCAAATCCCCACGAATACAATACCTATCTAAAACAACCCCTAAAACATAAAAACCTTCACTTCCACAGCTCACAACTACATACCTAACCTAATTACAATTCACCTTCAACAAGAACATAACCACAAATAAAACTGTAAACGCCCACGACATAAGAAATAAAAATTGCAGGAATTTCCTTAATCTTCTCTCTGTTTGCAATTTCTTCTTCAACTTCTCATTTTTCTTTGCCAATTCCAGGATAACTTTGTCCCTATCTAAGCAAACTTCATCTTCCTCTACTATTTTTCCGCTGTTAGCTTCAATTTCAGATTCTTTACCTTCAAATTCAGATTCATCTTCTTTAACCCACTCAAAATAGTTGTAGTGTGAATTGGACTGCATAAGGAAAAAATTATAGCATTTTCGTACATCAAAGTCAAGCAAAAGTGATGGAAATTGTTATACTTACAGCCCAATTTCTACATCTCCAAAACAATCTGCCCTTATTCTTCACAGTAGTTGCCTTTATGAGCAACAATCTTTCCCCATACCCACATACTTTTGATGTTATTTCCGAAGACGAGGCATAACTCTGCGACATTTTCGAACCAATCTTCCTCTGCGTAAAATTGAAACCTTTGCTACCACTCTTCATAACTGACTCCAGACGAATGTTGTTGCCTCAGTTTCCCCAACACGAACCAATCTTCCTCTTCAGTCACACTCTTTAGCACATTACCATTGTTCCAATCCCGTTCTAATCCTCCAATCACAATGTTAGGGTTCAAATCCTATATTTGAAGCTTATGAGTAAAATAAAGTAATTAACTTTTATTTTGCCACGTGTCACTGTAGCTTAATTGACCCTTAAAATAAGGGGTGACATGGAACTCCGTTTGCTAGCTCAAAAAAAAAAAACTAACGACGTGCTAAAATAGGGACCAATTCCACGAGTTTCAGAAGATGGGGGACCAAAATAGATTAAAGTTTGAAGGAGGGACCAAAACAAAAAACGCTCAATAGTTTGAGGACTTAAAACATAGTTAACCCAAGAAAATATTTTCTATCATATTATTTAATTTATCATTACTAAATAATTCTTCAATGTTAAGAAACTTAAAAAAAATGCAATATTTACAGCAATTGATATTACATATGAAGAGAAGAGATTTTACATGTATGAAGTGAGTAGATACGATAAGAATTGTTGTTATAGTTTCAGTTGGCGATGGCGATGGGAAGGTTTTGCTTGGGTAGAGTGACGGTGAGAACGCCGTTTTCCATGGAGGCCATCATTTGATCGGGTTGGGTGTCGGGAGGGAGCGTGAAACACTTTTTGAACTTGGAGACTCTGCGGTGGAGGCGGCGGCAGGCGTCGCCGTCTTCTTCTGCCTCCACCACCCTCTGTCCGCTCACCTGAAGCACTCTTCCGTTTTCTACATCCACCTTCACTTCCTCCCTCCTCAGCCCCGGCACCTCGCCCTTCAGCATGTGCGCCTCCGCCGTCTCCTCCCACTTGAAATGCCCGCTCAGAAACGACCCCTGCTGGGTAGGGTCGGAGGTGGAAAGCGCCGTGAAAGGGGACTCCTCGGAGGGGTTTGCTTTTGGAACCATCGACATTTTCTTTATCAGAGGGAGATAGGGAGAAAAAAATAAAAAAAGATTTTTTGGTTTCGGAGTGGTTTTGCACTTTATTAAAGGACTTTTCCAAAGATGACGAGAATTCTTCGCCGATCTTCACGGTGGAGTTTTGCTTGGGGACGATTGTATTTGCAAAAGCTAAACAAACATCGTGTTATTATGAATCATGTCAAAATTTCTTTCAAATGTAAAATAGAATTGTGTTCTGTTATGATGTGAAATATAATAAATTATAATAAATTATATTTATAAAAATGTATTTAATATCCGATTGGAGGTAGATTTGTGATAAATATAAAATATAATTAACATTAAAAATAAATAATCATTCTCCTATAAGATTTTCACCGATAATTTTAATAGAAACACTTGTTAAAAGTTTTGCAAAACCTAAAACGAAATAAAAATACATATGACAACAATTATAACATAAATTGTCATGTATTTTATATACACAATAATGGGTGACAGTGGGCTAATTTGACAGATTTTAGCCTATCCCAAACCAAAAAAAAAAAACTTTAAAATGCAAGGTAACTTTTCTGACATGTTTCTAAACGATTGCTTATTTTAAATTTATTATTTTGAATTAATAAACCTAATTACATCCAAAGAAGAAATAAAAAAGTTTAAACATAACTAATAAAATATTTGTTCAAAACAAAATACCAATTATACTTTTTTAATTTTAATTTGTCTAACAGTGGTTGTTAAGATTTTTTTATTAAAATTATAATTATTATTAATCATAATGGTTAAGTTCGTATATTTACTTAAATATTTAATTAGTAACCCTTATATTTACATACCTAATTATTATAAATTATCCTTGTAGCATCAAAGAGTATTTATTTTTTCATTTAATATTAAAAACATAGAATTCTTTTTGTAATGTAAATTTATACTATACAAGAGTGACTCTACATCATTGATCCACACGAACTATAGGTTATCTGAGACGAGCCAACATGCATCTTCTTTACTTTTTGTATGGGTTTGCAGACACACCTTCGTTGCCTATCCATATTCTCATTCCTAATAATTAAAATCCGAATTGTACATATACAACCATGATAATAACTACCATATATAAAAGATACAACAAATATTATAAATCATCTTGAACTTTTTCTTTCTATTAATAAGAATTCTAAAATTATTGATGAAAATTAATTTTAACTACCTTTTAAGTTATATTTTTATGTTTCTTGTTAGAAGTTCTACGTAGAGTAAAACTAAGAATATTTTATAATATATACGTAGGTACAAATCTTATCTTTAAATCGATTTTGTAAGATTAAATTAAATTTAAAGTCCAATTTTTAATATAATAATCATATATGAGATGTTTATCCTGACAATGTTGTTATAGGACGACTTATCATTTATTAATATCTAGTACCCCACTTATGCTCCTTCATGGCTATTTTCTCTCCTATTTATTTCTTTTGTAAACATATAGAATTTCATCAAAAATTCATTCAGTCCAGTTTTGACAACTAAGGCCCTAACGATGTGGTGCCAGCAGGGTTTCAAAGACATTACTAGGATTAAAATAATCCAACCATAGAAAGAACACAACTAAATGAATATAGCTCTTTCAGTACACAAAAAGAGGCCAGAAAGATGAGAAAAGAAAGGGTCCTTAAATCAGTGAACATTGTGAAGCTGAAGCAAATGACAATTTGAAAAATACAAACAAAATGTTAGACACAGAGAATACAAAAATTTATCATTCTTTTGCAACATAAAAGTCTTGCCCTATTCTTTCCTACATAGTTAGGCCTGGGAGAATGTTAATTTTAAAAATTACACTATTAAAGGCGGGTATAGGAAACATTATTCCGTATGTTTTCTTCTCTTTGGTTTTCCTTCATGAGAATTGTCTGCGGACATAGAGGAAATGCCAGTGCTGTGACCATGTGAGGCCTCAGACAAGTTGAATTTAGATTTCAATTTAGATTTAGACTCGTGTCCTTTTTTTGAAATACTTGATGGCTCAGAAAATTCAGACAAGGAGCTTTTCTGTCTGCTACCTTTTGATGAAGCTGCACGTCCACCACTTTGCATAGGAAAGTACCGTGATGAAGTTGTCCCTGTGATTCCAGAAGAATTTCGATGCGCATGTCTTACTTTGGTTGAATTGAGGGTCTCAAGTTCTTTAGGATCAGGGTAATGGACGGTTGAAACTCGCATTGAAATCTTTGCTGCAGTAAAGCAAAAGAAATAACTTCTCTCAATACTTGAATTCAAAGGATACAAATTAAAAACCTATAAAAAATTAAAAGTGCTATTAAACACTCGCAAGAACCAGATTCTTGCAAGACAAAGTGACAAGAAAAGTAGTCAAATACAGCAAGGGAAAATCCAATCCAATATAAAAAGGGTGTGGGAAAGGGGGATGGGAACAAAATCGGGAGTGAGATCCACGTTGATTCACAGTTTCTGAAAAACATAGCTGTTGAGAAAGCTGCTGGTCAAGTTCAAAATCGAAAGTAAATCATTCGGCACTGTACTTACAATAGAACTTCCTGTTACATGAACATTGGACTTATATTCACATGCTTTTTGTAAGAAAAACATCAATTGAACAAAACAATCAAACCTCATAGTAGAGGTTTCATGGTTTACAAAAGGATAGAAACCAGACTAGAAATTCATGAAAATTATTAGCAAATTGAGATCGAGAAACGAGCTGGTTGGCCAGTTTAGCAAAAGTGATAAGGGTTGAATCTAGAAGTTTTTCAAAAGTTATTCAATGCAGCTTGTAAAAAATAATGAGAATTTTCATACTGATTTTATTATTTTAGAAGGTTAAACAAACACACCAAAATTTTTTAAAAGTAATTTTTGAAAGAAAAAAATGTGAAGCAAATGAACTCTTACTATCATAACTCGTTATGAAAAAAAAAATGAGGTACTAACTCATGGGCGTTGCACCAAGTACATTCAACACCATTGTAAAAGTTATTCACTCAAACAACTCTTGATGTAAAACCAGGTACTACCTTGTCTAACATTTTCTTATGACTTGAGATTTTACCTCAAATTATAGTAACTAACAATAAAGCTCTATTGGAAAGCTTGGATAGCTCTCAAATAATTCTTACATTGAAATGACCAAAGAACAGCTATGTTCCCATCTTACAGTTCTTATAACTTGAGATTCTACCTCAAATAATAATAACAATAAAGCTCTTGCTCTGTGTGAGCCAGAATAATTCTCAAAATTCTTGTTGATATCCTTCATATGACATTAAACAAAAAACAAAATCTATGGATGCTTACCAATTTTTGGTTCTGTAGAGGAAACAAAAACTGTTTCATCTGGCTCCTGAGCAAAATAGTTTACAAAATCATATACCTTACCTGCCAACATAACATGAAAATTAAGGCACTTGTAGAAAGCAATCGTATTCATTTCCCCACACACACAAAAAAAAAAAAAAAAACACCATTTTAGATATGCAAAACTTGAAAGTTGGGAACACAGATTAATGGTGTCACAGCACAGATGATTAATTTTATTTACCTGATGAACCCTCAAAGCTGGCAAGCTTACCACCATTATTAAGTGTGAGAAACAATTTCTGTCCATGTATGTCAGATAAAAAATCCTGGACAAAAACATCATACACACATCAAGCAAGACAACAATGTCAATAATTAACACAACACCAAGCAGGACTCTTCCACCATCTAACTCCTAGATGGAAGGAAACACCACCAATACAGATACCAGCTCATTTGAATAAAACGCAACCTTAAAAAAAAAATTGACCAGTCTCCTATGATAAAGTAAGGGGGAAAATGTCAGCAAATGAATAGAGGTAATACACAGAAATGTATTTTTCCACACTCTTGAATGAGATCTAGCACAACAAAAATTAACATGAAACATGTACAGCAATTTTTAATCTCTAAACAAAATATAACACAATAAAAACTACGTTTAGTAGAGAGGCTTGATAAAAAAAAAAAAAAAAAGAACCTAAATCGTTTGGACACTAAAGTCAATGCACTAATTTATATTTTTAACTTTATTTGACACTACACTTGATTTTTCACTTTTGTAATAACAATGATATCAATGCTTAGTAATTTTTCTTTTTCATTTAGTTGGCATCAGCAGTTAAGATTCAGTTCAAAACAAATAAAGAAACCAAAGGCATAAAGGACAAACTTACATTGGAAGAAGGCAACTTAAGAAACAAAAGTTCAGTTGAGTCAGTCAAGTCAACAAGAGCTTCATTACTGTCTTCCACATATTCTGCAGAAGGCCTGTAACCTTCTGCGCCCTCCAAATCAGCCATTGACAATAGCAGAGCCTAAAATAAACCCTAACCATATTTAAAGGAAACACAGAAGAAAGGAAGATAGAAAATCAAACACCGGAAACAGTAAACACATCTTCAGTTCAAATGCAGATAAACATATTCTGATGCCAAAGTGGGTTGGATTGTGAACACTAGTTGAGTCCATCAATGGAAAATTTAGTTCCACTACTTCCCTAACACATGTAAAATGGTTAGCCCAGTCAATTCAAACCGTCCCAAAAAACAATAAAGTGGAATGGCTAGTAGTCCGAAAATTTATCTCCGGATTAAATAATTTATGCTATAAATGCATGAATGCTCAAAAAATTTAAAAACTAAAATAATGACATAATAATTAACAAAAGGAGGCCAAAAAAACACTGATCATGACATGACCATAAACAGAAATGCAGTGTGGTAGATGAGATGACAGAAGCTAAGATCTCAGTTGCCCACGAGGGTTGCAATAGCTGTGAAACTGCCAGAGAAGAGAAGGTTTCAGAGATGGAGGGTGGGTGGCCGTACTTCAAAGTACAGAGAGGGTGGCTGGGCTTCAAAACAGAGATTGCTCAATGCTGGAAAATTGAATAGCAGTAGAAGGGTGGCAAAAGAGAGTTTTTCGCCAAACCATTATAATGTTTTATTTGATATTAAAAGAAACACGGTGATAATTACTAATAACAAACCCACAATCTTATGAAGTTCGTTTCACCAAAATTAACACCATGTTTACCAGCATCGCCTAGCATTCAAATATAGCTGTCAAGAGCAACTACAATTTACCAATTGTCACCAGATCACACAATGTAAACTGTTTGATAAATAATTGATTTTTAGAAATAACCGCTTTTGTATCTCAAAAACTCTATCAGCAAAACAAGCCATATCTCTAAACTAAGCTGAATCAAAGACACAAATCACTCTGAACCCTAGAGAAGAGAGACAGCATCACTGAATGCAAAAACAATAAAATCCACATAAACACAGTTCAATTTGATTTAATTTGGCGAATCTGATGCAAAATTTTGTAATGAGTAACGTAGTATACGAGTACTTGGCTAAGCAGGTAGTTGTATTTACTTTTCAACAACATTGTCTTGAAAAATTGAACTCAAAATATGCAGCGGAAGGCAAAGGGAGAAAAAACACGTTGCGTGGACGAAATATGAAGAATACAGAGTAGAACGAGTTACCGGAACGGCGCAGTTGCAGGATTCGTCGTCAAACAAAGATGGATGAAGCACCAAACAATGAAAGAAGCTGCTTCCCTGATTTAAGGCACAAATTTAAAATAGATAAAAACATAATTAGGGTGTTTCCCTGCATTTTTTCATATATAAGAAAATCATTCTATAGAATATGATATTAAATCTGAATAAATAAAACCGGTTTTATTTTTAATTTATTTTAAGATTTGTTCAATATACATATAAACTAAAAATAAAATGTATTAAAACAAGTTAAAAGATTTGATAATTTGTTTGATTATATTATGATTTACGATTTAATAACTAAATATTCTTCAATTAATATTAAAACACTTATTTGTATAAAGATATATTTGAATGAGTGTGTTTTTTCAATAATATTTGAAAAAAAATGTATGGAAAAATTAAAATTAGACTATTTGTATAAGTTAGCCTATCAAAATCTTATTATATATACCTATCTATATTTTTATTGTGAAGAAATTTACTTTCGATTTTTTTACAGTAATTCATAAACAAGGTTCTCTAGCCCTAACCTCACCATCCATATTTGGTATGCAACTTTCTTTATCAAATTTCTTGAAGCTTAGGATTGTGTTGGGAAAATGTAACTAGATGAATGATATGGGGTTACTAAATGTTCTTAAACATATTACAAAGTATCAATTGTTAAACATAAATAAAAAACAAAAAATTGTAAACATTTTAAGTCAAAAGTAATAATATTCAATTATTTTATTATTAACTAAGAAAATTATATACATTTCAAGTGGAAAATTGTATAATTATATCATTTGTAAAAACTTCGAAAATAATTAAGAAAAAAATAATAATATTCAATTATTTTATTATTAATTAAGAAAATTATATACATTGTATAATTATATTATTTGGAAAGACTTCGAAAATAATTAAGAAAATTGTAGTGATTTTAAAAAAGTAATACTCAATTATTTTATTATTAAAAATCAGTTTATAAATGAAAAATTTATTTAATAAAAATCATTTTAAGATTATTTAAAACTTTCATTTACTATCTTTATATATTTTTTACTTTATATTTTACTTTTTTAAGAGTGGAGTAGTCACAGAACTTCTTTATATATTTTTTACTTTATATTTTATTTTTTGAAGAGTGGTTTATATATTTTTTACTTTATATTCTCTTTTTTTTTAAGAATGGAGTAGTCACAGAACTCCTCGCAGGTGAGGGTATGGGAGTTTGCATTTAAAGTTAAAGGGCTCAAGGTAAGGTAAATCTCGGTTCAATTAGATTGCAAATATGTGTTATGATGTATTATGATCGTTTATTAAATTTCTTTATCTGTAAGTAAAACATGTGAAAAATAAAGCTCTAAAAGATAATTGTGAGATAAGAAAATGGTTAATCAAGACTATGATCGTTTATTAAAATTCTCTGTTTATAAGTAAAATAACATGTGAAAAATAAAGCTCTAAAGGATAACTGTGAGATAAGAAAATGGTTAAGACTATGATCGTTTATTAAAATTCTGTCTATAAGTAAAACAACATGTGAAAAATAAAACTCTAAAAGATAACTGTGAGATAGAAAAATTTATAACCAAGACGAGGAAAACTAATATTATTTTTATACAATTTAATTTATATGGTTGAAATTGAATGGCTAATAGTTAAATCATTATTATGTAATTTACTCTGTTACTTTAATAATTATATATATTCAAATCTAAACAAATTCCAAAAAAAATAGTGCTAATAGTAGTAATATATCATTTTAATCTAATAATCTAATAATTAAACATATTTTAAAATATTAAATTACTAGGCCTTTTTTTTTAAATTCTGTTGTTTAAACCATATCGGTAAGTTTGAAAAAGAGTTTTTCAATCCAACGAATAAAGAATTAAATTGCACTAGGCCTAGTCAGATAGTCAAAAACATGATAAACCTCAGATATTTTTATTACATCCCAACATAAAATTCATTATTTGTTAGATTGAAGATTGAAGGATGAACTTATCTACATATAAAGTCAATTTTGTTTAGAAATAAAAAATAACACGTGAAATTTAATAGCAAGTAATAACAACGTATGCAGAGCTAAAACACAATCATTTAGCACAAGATAATGAAAGTACTACATTCATCAAACAGGATAGCAAATTGTCCAAATTCAAGGCAGCTATGACCCGAGTCGGCACAATTTCGGATAGTTCAGGAAATAAAAAACAAAAAAGAAAAAAGGGGATAGTTCAGGAACATAAAAAAAAAAAAAAAAAAAAAAAAAGCAAAAACAAACAAAAAAAAAAACAAAAAAAAAAAAAAACTAGATTGCCATGTACAATCATGATTCTTGCCTTTATCAATCTAACATAAAGCGGATCATAGTAATTCTTAGGAGCATAAGAAAAAAGTGCAGAACCAGATAGAGCAGAAGC
>Ga0214545_1013145_pt1 | contig 10442 bp, 9 predicted proteins | sample CNSS4metaG_FD_160064 | JGI IMG/M metagenome (GOLD analysis project Ga0214545, IMG submission 160064) | Root nodule microbial communities from cowpea collected in UCLA plant growth center, Los Angeles, California, USA - CNSS4 | ecosystem: Host-associated > Plants > Roots > Nodule | place: USA...
AAAGCCATTCCGCTTTAGCGTTTTCCGCTTCCCCGATAACGCACGTGATCGACCAGCGCGCGCAGCTTCGGCGGAAGATTCCGCCGATCCGGAAAGTAGAGGAAGAAGCCGGGGAAGAACGGGCAGAATTCCTCCAGCAGGGGCACCAATTCTCCGCGCTCGATATACGGCTTGAACGTCTCTTCCATGCCGAATGTCAGGCCGCCGCCCGCGCAGGCGGTCCGCACCATGACCCACATGTCGTTCGTCGTGATCCTCGGCTCCACCGCGACGTCGAACTCGCGCCCCCCTTCCGCAAATTCCCAGCGGTAGGGCGCAACGTGCGGCGCCGGCCGCCACCCTATGCAGCAATGCTGTGAGAGCTCGCGCGGGTGCGAGGGCGCGCCGAACCGCTCCAGATAGGCGGGAGCTGCCACGACCAGCTGGCGCTGATCGCCCGAAACAGGCACGGCGATCATGTCCTGCTCGATCACCTCGCCGAGCCGGACGCCGGCATCAAAGCCCTCGGCCACGATGTCGAATTCCGCATCGGTCACCGTGACGTCGACCTGCACGCCGGGATTGGCGTGCGTGAACTCGGCCAGCAACGGACCGCGAATGAATCGCTCGGCGATGGACGAGACGGCGAGACGCAGCTGCCCCGTCGGCTGCGCGTCACGGTCGCGGGCGCCGTTGATCGCCCGTTCGACTTCGGCGACCGCCGGGGCCACGCGCTCGTGCAAGCGCAGGCCAGCCTCGGTGAGACTGACGCTGCGCGTCGTTCGCTGGACGAGCGCCACGCCCAGCTGGTCTTCCATGCGTCGGATCGCCTGGCTCACGGCGGATCGGGTCACCCCTAACCGCTCGGCGGCGCCACGGAAGCTCTTGGCGTCCGCGACCGCGATGAAGACGGCGACAAGGTTAAGGTCGGTGGTCATTGGTTAGTTAGGCTTACCACCCCAGTCATCATTGGCCAACTTCTCCCACCTCTCGCCGTGGACTATCTCGGAGCCACACGAAGGAGGCTCTGATGACGTCGCTCGATCAATACCGCCTGCTTGGCCGTTCCGGCCTGCGCATTTCCCCCCTTGCCCTGGGTACGATGACTTTCGGGACCGAGTGGGGATGGGGATCCGATCCCGGCGAGGCACGGCGGATCTTCGACCTCTACGTCGACCGCGGCGGCAACTTCATCGACACCGCGGTGAACTACACCAACGGCGCGTCCGAGCGCATGGTCGGCGAGTTCGCCCGCGACAAGCGCGATCGTCTCGTGCTCGCGACCAAATTCACCATGGCGCGCGATCCCGGCAACCCCAATTCCGGCGGCAACCACCGGCTCAACATGGTTCGTTCCGTGGAGCAGAGCCTGCGGCAGCTCGAGACCGATCGCATCGACCTGCTTTACCTGCACGCCTGGGATGCGACGACACAGCCGGATGAGGTGATGCGCGGCCTCGACGATCTCGTGCGCAGCGGCAAGGTCCAGTATGTCGGCATTTGCAACACGCCGGCATGGCGCATTGCACAGCTGCAGACGCTCGCAGACCTGCGCGGCTGGTCGCCCTTCGTTGCCCTGCAGATCGAATACAATCTGGTCGAGCGCACCGTCGAACACGAGCTCATCCCGCTCGCGGCGACCCTCGGCCTCGGCGTGCTGCCCTGGTCGCCTCTCGGCGGCGGCGTGCTCACAGGCAAGTACACCCGCGCCGATCTCAGGGATTCCCAGGACCGCGCCGTCGGAACGACACGCGCCTCGATCATCGCGTCATCGGGCCTTCTCAACGAGCGATCGCTGGATGCGGCCGAGACGGTGCGAGCCATCGCCTGGGAGCTCGGCGCGACGTCCTCGCAGGTGGCGATTGCCTGGACGCTGTCCAATCCCGCGGTCACCGCGCCGGTGATCGGGGCCCGCACGCTGGAGCAGGCGGAAGACAATTTTGGCGCGGTCGGGATCTCGCTGTCGCCCGAGCAGATGGCGCGCCTCGACCAGGCGACCGCGCCCGATCCGATCTTTCCCGGACGCTTCCTGCGCCGCCCGATGGTGGAGCAGCTCATCTTCGGCGGCGCCAGCGTCGCGCGGCGCGGGTAGGTCGAGCAACAACGCGACCGACCTGCGTGCATCACTTCGGGGCAGACGACATCTTGCACCAGAAAGGGAGACACCAATGGCAACCATGCTCAATCGCGCGCTTGCGTCCTGCGTCTACGCGGTCATCGTCACGGCATCCACCCTGACGACGGCCGCACCCTGCGGGCAGGCGAATTCCGTGCCGGAGGACAACAAGCGGATCGTCACCGATGCGTTCGATCGATGGGCGGCGGGAGGCACCACCTTCTTCAATGACCTGCTGCACGACAACGTGGTCTGGCGCATCAGGGGATCCGGCCCGAGCGCCGGCGAGTTCAGAGGGCGCGATGTCTTCGTTGATCGCGCGGTCCGCCCGTTCGCCAGCCGGTTGTCGATCCCGGTCCGTCCGACTGCTGTGAGGATCTTCGCTGACGGCGACCACGTCATCGCGCACTGGGAAGGCAGCGGCGTCGCGCGTGACGGCAAGCCCTACGCGAACTCTTACGCGTGGATCCTGCTCATGCAGGACGGCAAGGCGGCGGAGGTCACAGCCTATCTCGACCTCGCACCCTATGACGACGTCCTGCGGCGCATTCCTGCGCCGGCGCAATAGGGCGCAGAAAAGAGTGATGTCGCTTGTGGCCATCCTTCGAGACGCCCGCCCTTGGCGGGCCCTCAGGATGAGGACCGAGTGTGTGGGCGAGTTTAGCGGGCTCCGATGCCGCTTAGCCTCATCCTGAGGAGGCGCGTAGCGCCGTCTCGAAGGACGAGGCGCGCGCTCAGCTCGCGCAAAGAGCCATATGCGATCACCCCCTGCCGCGAGGAGGGGCTTGAACCCATCGCCCGCACGATCCGACCTAGCAAGGTCCCGCCATCCGGCGGGCGCCAGGTGATCCCAGGACGATGTTCGACAAATCCTACCGGCAGCGCCTCGAAGCCGATCTTGCGCGATGGGAGGCCGACGGCGTGATTGCGCCGGCGGCGGCCGTCGCGATCCGCAGCGCGCTGCCGCCGCTTCCGGCCGGCATCAACATCGCAATGGTCGTCGCCATCGTCGGCGGCCTGCTGATTGCCGCCGCGTTCCTCGCCTTCGTGGCGGCGCACTGGACCGAGATCGCGCGCTTGGCGCGGTTTGCAATCCTGCTCGCCGGCATGGTGATCGCCGGTGGTCTCGGCGCCTGGTTCGCCGCGCGGGAGCGCACCATTCTCGCCGATCTCTGCGCCAGCATCGGTGCGATCATCTTCGGCGCGGGCATCGCGCTGGTCGGGCAGATGTACCACCTCGGCGACGACTTCGCCGGCGGCATGCTGCTGTGGTCGATCGGCGCGTTTGCCGCGGCGCTTCTGACCGGCTCGCGCGGTGCGCTCGCGGTCGGTCTCGTCGCCGCCTCGATCTGGACCTGCATGCGGATCACCGACGCGTCCGACGTGCTGCATCTTCCGTACGTCTTGGTCTGGCTCATCGCCGCCGCACTCGCCTTCGCCTGGAATTCCCGCGTCGCCGCTCATCTCGTCGCGCTGGCGCTGCTGCCGTGGTGGATCGCGACCTCGCTCCGCTTCGAATTCGAGGGCACCCAGCCGTCCTTCGTGCTCGCGAGCGGTGCGGCCCTGCTGTTCGGCGCCGGGCTCGCGATCGCCGCTGCGGCCTCGCCGCGCGCGCTCCGGCTCGGCAGCGTCCTGTCGATCTACGGCGCGTTTTCACTGGCCATTGCCGCGTTCCTGGAGGTGACGACGGTCGACGATCTCGTCCGCTTCCGCGAAGGGTCCCTTGCGGGCCAGCCGCTTTGGGCCATCGCGTGCGGAAATGCCGGCGTGATCCTCGCGCTGGCCTCGGCTGCCATCACCAGGCGCGCGGGAGAACTGCTTGCAGCAGCTGCGATCGCCCTGGTCCTGCTCGCGGCGCCGGTCTGGCCGGCCTCGATGGCCGGCGAATCCTGGCTCGCCTATGCCGCGCTGCTTGCGGCCATGCTGTGTCTCGTCGTCTCCGGCATGCTCGACGACGTGCGTCCGCGCATCGTCGCCGGCTGGCTCGGGATCGCCGGGGTCATCGCCGGCATCACCTGGGCCGTGAAGGGCTCGCTGCTGCGCCGCTCGGCCTTCCTGGCAGTGACGGGCGTCGCGGCCGTCGCCTTTGCCACCGTGCTGGGCCGCATGCTGCCGAGGGCCGCGCGATGAACGAGATGATCGCATCGCTCACCGCGTTCTGGCAGCGCATCCCGAAAGCCGCGCTGTTTTGTGCCGCCATCCTGATCCAATGCGCGCTGCTGGTCCTGATGGTCGCCGACCGCATGCAGATCCTGCGTAACGGCGTCGAGGTGACCTTGCAGACCCAGCCCGTCGATCCCCGCGATCTCCTGCGCGGCGACTATGTCGTGCTCCGTTACGACATCTCGCAACTGCCGGCCGGCGCGCTCAAAGGCAAGGTCGCCGACGCGCGCCATCCCATCGTGTTCGTCAAGCTCGCGCCCAATGCCGGCGGCGTCTATCAGGCGGTCTCGGTCCATGCCGAGCCTGTCAAGGTCACCGCGCCCGAAGTGCTGATCCGCGGCCGCGTCGGAAATTATGGCGGCTCCTGCGGTGACGACCGGCGAAGGTTCTGCGACAAGCTGCCGATCAAATATGGCCTGGAAAGCTATTTCGTGCCCGAAGGCGAGGGCAAGAAGCTCGAGGATGCCCGCAACCAGCAGAAGCTGCGCATCGTCGCCGCCGTGCTGCCCTCAGGCCGCGCCGCGATCAAGCGGCTGCTGCTCGATGGAGAGCCGGTGTATGAGGAGCCGTTGTATTAGCGGGGGAATGCCGCTGGGATAGATCGATTGCCGCGGCGCTTGTTCACCTCTGCCGCTCGCGGTAGGAGCCGCAGCGCCTTCAGAGAGCTGGCAGGGTGGTTGAATGCACCGCACTCGAAATGCGGCATAGGTGCAAGCCTACCGGGGTTCGAGCCCCTCCCTCTCCACCACGACCCATACATCGGTACGCATCCTTGTCGCTCCGCCCATCACATCGCGGTTCACTTGGAACGCAGTTTGGCGAATTGCGCGAAGCTGCAACCATTAGTAGTCTGGGCAGCCCAGCGGCTTCCTGACCAAGAAATAATTCGAAGAAGATCTATGTCTACATCCAGCAAACCCTCATCCATCCCCTTCTTTGGAGCCCGAAAACTTGCCCGACGGCTATTGGCGGAGGTGGATGAGCTGCAAGCGCGATTAAGCGCTGAGGAAGCAAAGACGCAAAAGCTTGCCGAAATTGGACGCAACTTGGTTGCGGATGCGAAGGCAATCCAGGCAGAACGTGATCAAGCGTTAGCGCAACTTGATGCGTTAGGCGGGCTGCCAATCCTGGAGCTAGAAAAACGAAAGCAAGAGGCGCAAACTGAAATCGCGAAGTTAGAGGCACTGATCGCGTCATCCAAAGAGCAGGTTGAAGCAGCAAGCCGCTTGGTCGACGCCAAGAACGCAGAAGCCCGCCAGATCGTGGTAGAGACACGAGAAGCAGTCATACTGCAAGAAGTGGGAATCTATGACTACCGACATCCTCTCACTGATGCGGTCGCGTATGAGCAAGCGCTCGACCGGTTGCAGGCATCGATCAAGTCCGCAACGAAGCGCGACGGCGGTGCGATTCTAGCTGCCACTGACTGGACGGTGAATGGCTCCGTTCAGGAAGGGCGAAAGATGGTGCAAGATTTCTCCAAACTGATGCTGCGGGCATTCAATGCCGAGGCGGACACTTCAGTGCGCGGCCTCAAGCCCTATAAGCTCAATAGCGCACTAGAACGCCTTCGCAAAGTCGAGGAGATCATCAGGCGTCTTGGCGCGACAATGCAAATTCAAATATCGCCTGCATACTACCAGCTTCGCATCGATGAGCTGACATTGACTGCTGATTTCCTTCAGAAGCAAGCGGAGGAAAAGGAGGTTGAACGCCAGGAGCGAGAGCGCCTGCGAGAGGAACGGAAAGCACAGCAGGAAATCGAGCGCGAGCGAGCTAAACTGGAAAAGGAAAAGCAACACTACTCAAATGCATTGGCGGCCTTGGAAGCGAACGGCGACTCGGAGGGAGCCCAGAGACTACGTCAGCAACTTGCAGATGTTGATCAGGCGATTGAGAGTGTTGACGCGCGAGCTGCCAACATACGCGCTGGATATGTGTATGTCATTTCCAACATCGGCTCATTTGGTGAGAGCATGGTGAAGGTTGGAATGACCCGGCGTCTCGATCCGATGGATCGCATAAGGGAGCTTAGCGACGCCTCTGTGCCATTTAACTTCGATGTCCACGCATTATTCTTTTCGAATGATGCAGTGGGTATCGAATCTGCGATGCACGAAAGGCTGGCGGCGCTACGCGTCAACACCGTTAACCGGAGGCGCGAATTCTTCAGGGCTACGCCGCTGGAGGCAAAGGCTCACCTCAACGATCTGACGGGTGAACTGCTCGAATTCAGGGAGATCGCGGAGGCCATCGAATATCGCCAAACATTGCATGGCGCACATCCGATGAAGCCCGTAGCGGCCTGAAGCGCGTCCTGATGGCGCTGATGCGGCCCCATTGATCTGTGACTGCGTTGTCGATGCCGGCCGCAATCGCCCTCCCGTAGACCTTGTCATTACGCGAAATCACCACGATGATCTCCGCGTCGTAGCATCGCTCGCGAGGTCTTCATGCGAAAATGCGAAGTCGCCGTGCTGGGTCTGGGGCTCATGGGCGGAGCAGCGCTGGGCGCGTTGCTGGATGCTGGCGTCGATGCGCTCGGCTTCGACCCTGTCGCAGCAGGTTCGGATCGAGGCTCGTCACATGGTTCTTGTCGCATTTTCCGTCGCTTCAATTTCGAAAACCCCAACTACACCAGCCTGAGCGACGAGGCTCATGCTGGCTGGACCCGGCTACAGAGGGAAAGCGGTCAAACAATTCTGACGGAAACCCCTGTTCTGGAGGCCGGCCGCCCCGGCTCCGCCATGGTGGCGTCCTCGCGCGCGGCCGCGATCGCGAAAGGGCGTCCGGATCCGATGTTGACCGCGGCTCAAGCGAACAAGCAATTTCCGGCTTTCAGTCTGCCCGACGACTGGGACGTCGTCGTGCAGGACGGTGGCGCGATCCTGCGGACCGAGGTCGTCATGACACTGATGCGCGCACGCGCTCGCGACCGCGTGATTCCGGAACGCGCGAGCTTCACGCCGCGCGGCGACGGCGTGTCGATCCGCACGGATACCGAAGAGTTCTTCGCCGAGCGCGCCATCCTGGCGCTAGGCCCATGGCTCGGTCGCGCACTCCCGAAACTGGGCGCGCTGCTGAACGTGACCCGACAGGCGGTCGGCTGGTTCGCGCCTGCTAGCCCCGACAGCGTGGCGCTCGGTCGTTTCCCGATCTTCATTCTGGACCGAGGTCCGAACGACACGGTCTACGGCTTTCCGGACTTCGAAAAGCGCGGCGTCAAAGCTGCGCCTCACAACCACGGGCCCGTGGTCGGCCCCGACGACTGGGGTCCGCACGCCAGCGATGCCGAACTCCGCCCGGTCGGCGAAGCGTTGGCCGCCCTCGTCCCGGGTGCGGCCGGGCCCATCATCGATCGCGACGTTTGCCTCTACACCAACACCGCGCCCGCCGACCGCCGGCCCGATGCGGGCGAGGAATTCATCATTGATCGCTGGCCGGAGTCCCGCCTGATCGTCTGCTCCGCCTGTTCAGGCCATGGTGCGAAGTTCGCGCCCGCCATCGGGCAAAGGCTTGCTCGCCTTGCCACCGATCCGTCCTACCAGGCAGAATCCTTCTTTCAGCTTTCCCGCTATTCTCGATTCGCCTGAGCGGATGCTGGATGTTGCGGTGACAGTGCACGAAACGCGCACCGTCCGGCGGCAGACGGCTTCACGAGACCGGGCCAAAGCCCTGCCTGTCCGACCTCCTGCGATGATGCCACTATGCTCCTGTTTTGCCCGACGAAGCAAATGACAGGAGACGTCATTCGGAATGGGCGACAGCGCTCGCCGCCAATTGCCGTCAGCTCGCACGGGTGCGCCGGATAGCCGCGTCAAACCACGATCCCCCGACTTTTCGGCCTCCAAAACCCCGCTCGACCCGCACCTCATCCCATCCCCCACCTAACCCATTGATCTTGCAACCCCCGTCTACTGTGCATGGGGTTGTTTTCGAACTTCTGTTATTCCATGGCTGAACGCCAAGCGTTCAACCGTCACGGCACCACCTCCGCCGCCCCCACCAAGCGAGACCAACATGCACTCTTCCGCCAGCGGCTGGGGCAACGGGCTTCTCGGCGTCATCATCTTCAGCGGCTCGCTGCCGGCGACGCGCGTGGCGGTCGGCGGCTTCTCGGCGCTGTTCCTGACCTCGGCGCGCGCGGTCATCGCGGCGCTGATTGGTGCTGTGGTGCTCGGCCTGCTGCGGCAGGCGCGACCGCAGCGCCGTGATCTCGCCTCGCTCACCATCGTCGCCATCGGCGTCGTGGTCGGCTTTCCTCTGCTGACGGCGCTCGCGCTCCAGCACATCACCTCCGCGCGCTCCATCGTCTTCATCGGCCTGTTGCCGCTGTCGACCGCGATCTTCGGCGTGCTGCGCGGCGGCGAGCGTCCGCGGCCGCCGTTCTGGCTGTTCGCGGGTCTCGGCAGTGCCACGGTGGCCGGCTTTGCCCTCACCGGCCACGGCGCGGCCTCGCTTCAAGGCGATCTGCTGATGGTCGCCGCGATCGTGCTGTGCGGCCTCGGCTATGCCGAGGGCGCCGCGCTGTCGCGCCGCCTCGGCGGCTGGCAGGTGATCTCCTGGGCGCTGCTGCTCGCGCTGCCCTTGATGCTGGTGCTCGCCGTGCTGACCTGGCCGCCCGTCTGGAGCGGCGTCAGTGTGCCCGCCTGGATCGGGCTCGCCTACGTCTCCGTCTTCAGCATGTTCGTCGGCTTCATCTTCTGGTACCGCGGGCTCGCCATCGGCGGCATTGCCCGAATCGGCCAGCTGCAGCAGCTGCAGCCGTTCTTCGGTCTGGCGCTCGCCGGTCTTCTGCTGGGCGAGCCGGTCGCAGCAAGCATGATCGCCGCGACGGCAATCGTGGTCGCCTGCGTCTTCTTCGCGCGGCGGTTTGCCTGAGCCAAACCTTGATCTAGATCAATGCCTGTTCCGGCGCGGTGCCTGCCTCTAAACGCAGGAAAAGCGGAGGAGGACGTCATGCGACACCGAACGAAATTGTGGTTAGCCGGCGCCGTTGTTGTCTGCGCAGCCTTGGGCTCGGTGCAGTGGTCGGCAGAGGACGGTCTTTCACTCTCGATCCAGAGCGCGGAAGCCCGCGTCGGGCGGCCCGCGACGCCGGCGAGTGTCGCGGGCGTCGCACGTCGAACGACGCGTCGTGCCGTGGTCGGTGGCGCCGCCGTCGGTGCAGCAGCCGCAGGAGCCGCCGTCGTCGCGCCAGCCTGCGTCCGCGTGCTGGTCAACGGCGTCTGGGTCTGCCGCTAGGCCTCACGCCTGCCCCATCACCGTTCGCGTCAGCGCGCTCCGTGCGAACTTCTTCAGCGGCATCGGCTTGCCGAACAGAAAGCCCTGAACGACATCGAAGCCGATCTCGCTCGCCGCGATGAGGTCGGCGCGGCTCTCGACCCCTTGCGCCACCGCGCGCGCGCCGAAGGTCTGCGCCAGCTCGACGATATGACGGCACACTGTGCGCTTCAACCGATCGCCGCCGCTGCCGGTGACGAACTGCCGATCGGCCTTCAGCTTGACGAAGGGAATCTTGTCGAGGTCCATCAGCTGTGGCCAGTTGGCGCCGAGATTGTCGATCGACAGGCCGATATTGTGCAGGCCGACCTCGCGCGCGACCTCGGCGAGGAAATCGAGCTCGCGGATCGCCTCCTCGCTGTCGATCTCGACCGTCAGTCCGCCGAAGGCCGGATGCGTCGGCACGCGGCGGCAGAGATCGCGCACCGCCTGCGGCCCCCTGAGATAGGCGGCGGGAAGATTGATCGACAGGTTGACCGGGCTTTGTTGCTCCAGAAGATAGTGCCAGTCCTGCACGGCGCGATCGATCACGAACTCCGACAGCTCGCGAAAATGCGGATCGTGCGGCTCCGGGATGAAATAGGCCGGCGGCACCACGCCCCAGGTCGGATGCCGCATCCGCACCAGGGCCTCGGCGCCGTTGCGGACCAGCGTGCGCGCGTCGATCTTGGGCTGGTACCAGAGCTCGAGCCAGCCGGCATGCAGGGCTTCGCCGACATGCACGGCCGGGCTCGGCGCCGGCTCATCCGGCAGCAGCATCGCAACGCGCTCGCGCAGCGTCTCCGCGGCAAAGGGCGTGGTCAGCGGCGGCAGCATGGCAAGGCCATATTCGTCGCCGACCTGCCGCACGGCTTTGACGATGATCGAATCGCGGGCGCCGACGGCGAGAACCTTGCCGGCA
>Ga0214545_1013154_pt1 | contig 10434 bp, 5 predicted proteins | sample CNSS4metaG_FD_160064 | JGI IMG/M metagenome (GOLD analysis project Ga0214545, IMG submission 160064) | Root nodule microbial communities from cowpea collected in UCLA plant growth center, Los Angeles, California, USA - CNSS4 | ecosystem: Host-associated > Plants > Roots > Nodule | place: USA...
ATTCTGTAAACGGTAGAGGTGGAAATTCAGGCCGACCCGACTCGTTTAGGCCCAGTCCATCCCACATTTTCAGTACGGGCTGAAAAGTCTGGTCCGTCCCGCATAAGTGCGATCCCGCAGGCCAGCCTGTTTTTTTGAAAAAAGAAATCTTATCATAAAGCTTCAATATTCAACAAATCGTGAAATTTTAACAAGTTCACAAAATTAAATTAAGACTTTAGGGAGTTAGATGATAAATTAATAATTCAACATTTTCATCATATTCATATTCGTACTTTGACATACATGATGTGTTCTTCAAATTTTAGGACATTCAAAAATACATAATGCTTGTCTTTTCCAGTCATACAAGAATTTGGAACTTTCATACAAAAGTCTAAAAGGAAAGTAATCGATATGCACAAGTGAAATTTTTTTTTTATGCAGACCAACGGGCCGGTGTGTGCGGGTGGTGGACTTTTATGGGCCAAACTTCTACAGGTCAACAAGCTCGATATTATAGCTCGCCCCTTGTTGTTGTGACGGACCTGCGGACTGGCCCGCCGAACCAAATTCACATTGCTACCCCTAATTAGGGATGACAACGGGACAGGGTGGGGCGAGGACGAATTCGCTATCCCATACCCATTCCCGTAAAAAAAATTCATCCTCATACCCAAATACAATGAGTATCAAACTTTTGTCTCATCTTCATCACCACCGGGTAACGGGTATAATCTCGTACCCATACCTGTACCTATTTTCTTACTACTTCAATATTAATTTTAATTAATTTTTATAAAGTAATAAAAAATTACAATAAAGAAAACATAATATTATCAAATATTCAATATTAGGAGAATGATTGTTTCTTCGATATCAAAGAACTTTGAAATAAATTATAATTGTTTACATTTTAGATTAGAATACCAAATAAAATTTCATGAGAACCAAAATATTTATTAAATTTGTAAACATTAATGAAACCTTGATAAAATTTAAAAATATTTAAAATATATATATATATATATATATATATATATATATATATATATATATATATATAAGGAAAACAAATATTCAAACTAAAATATGTTTTAAATGTTTGTTTACTTCAATTTTTTAAATTCTAATAAAAGTTATAATACATCACTTGATAAAAAGGATGCAAAGAACAAATAATAAGCATAATAATAAAATTGTAATATTGTATTGTATCTTTTGAACTCTAATATATGTTGGATGGTGATAAAAAATATTCATGACAATTACATTACATTTTTATATTGTAGTAAATAAAAGTTATTTATACAATTATATTAAAAAATTACAATATGATTGATAATGAGTTAGAAAATAAAAATTATATAAAATATATCGAAATAGTATTCTACATGATGAAAATAAACAACAAATAAAAATATTAAAAAAATTAACAAATGTTTAGAAATAATTTGAGAGACTACTGAAAGAAACTGCACAAAGGAAAATAAATGTATAAATAAGGGTATGATAAGATGAAAAATACCTTAGAAATCTATGAAAACTTTTTAAATATCACATATATATTCAATGGTTGAAAAATAACAAAAATTGTTTTAATAAAACAAAAGAGTTCTTCAAATGAAACAAAAATTAATAATAATAAGTAAATAATGTTTTTTTATATTACCTAATAAATGAAAGTTTTGTGCTATTAAATGTAAGGACCCACTAACCCCTTCTCCATACACCTCCTCTTCTTCCCCAACTTCTCTCACAGAACCACACTACACCTCACTGTTCTTCCCTCCCTCTAAACAGTCGCCCCGTCTCTCTCTCAAGCAAAACTCAATTTCGTTTCCCTTTCTAATCACTTCCCCTCTGTTACAGCTGCTGCTACCCAGAACCAGGCGAAAAAAACTCCTCCTCTAGCTGAGTCATCCTTCCCTTCCGGTAAGTCAAATCCAATTTTTCCTTAATTTTCTTCAATTCGGGAATTTTGGAGTTTAATACCTACCCAAAACCGAATTAGAGTCTTGTACTCACCTAGAATTTTCGAATTTCAGCCCCCTTAGGTTGAGGATTTGAGGTGCCCTTGTGTTAGAGCCTTGCTTGTGGTGTTTTTTTTTTAAGGTAAGGGAAGCTAACCGATACTTTTCCATTTGAGCTGTAAATTTATGTTTTGTATGAGATTGGTGTGCTGAATTGATTTATTGAAAGGCTTGTATGAGTGTATGATCATGGTTGCCTTGAATTTGCGTTCTTGCATGTGAAAACAGTGGGATGATCTGTTATTTTCGCCTAGGCGGGCGGTTCTCGCCTAAGCGAGACTATCAGAAGACTCACCTCTGATACTAAGCGAGATCTCGCCTAGGCGAGCTGGAGTCGCTTGAGCGAGACACACTCTCGTCTAAGCAAGCCAGTTTAGCCTGAGTGAGAGTTCGCCCAGTTTTTAATCCTTGCCACTGTTTGATGTCTCGCCTAGGCGAGGTAGCCTCGCCTAAGCGAGATAGCTTCTCGCCTGGGCTAGATTGCCTAGCTTAAGCGAGATTCACTATAGTGGAAATACATCAACTTCTGTTTTAAAGGAAAAAAACGACATGTTTTACTATGATTCTATGCAAGGAAGCTTTTATATGCTTGATAGGTCATTATTTATTGAATTGTGTGATGAGATTTGAAGAGTATGAGTATATAGTGTGATGGTTGGAATGGAATTTCAAGGGAAGTTCATGTGAGTTGTTAGAGTGTAAGGGCGTGCGGAATCCATATTGATTGGTATCCTGAAACTCCAATAATCATTTGCGCTCAGATAGAGTAGAATGGATTATGTCGTGAGGAGTAGCAGGAGGTCCTAGTCTTTGGACTTGATCCAGTCCTAGACGCGAAGGGGACTTACCCTGGGAACGGTCGGGTGATAAACCCTTGTGTCCAGACTCTGCAGAGTCTAGGAACCGTTGCAGGTGCGAGCCACCAAGAGCTCCAATGCCGCTTACACAATCCTGATATCGAGTCTAGAATTTTAATTGTTGGTTTATGTGTTGTGAGTGATGTAAATGATGTTCTGCGTTATCTTTTTTTTTTCTTTCAGTTAGCTTACCCCCTTCTTTTGTTCATGTGGTTTTGCGTTCGTGGTTTCTCCTTTGCTATGATCGTCTATTGTTGGTGTGAGCAGAGCCTAGTCCAGATGATGATGCCCCCCTTCAGAGCAGAAATTGATTCCCCTTACTCACGGCAATAGTAGTTTTGAATCAGACTTTTGAGGAGTCTTAGCTGGGTAAGTCATTAGGCCCCTTCTTATATTTTTGGATGACTGTACCAGATTCATGTACTGTGTATATATAAATGTTAACTCCACTATCTACTACGTCTGATCATGATTTAATGTTTTGTTTGATAGTGTGAAAGACTATTAAATGGGATGTTACATTAAACACTTAAGTAAATAAGTAACCTTATATATATATATATATATATATATATATATATATATATATATATATATATATATATATATATTAATAAGTTTACTTAATTAATTGTGAATATTTTAATAACTTAAACGAAAACGGGTATTATGGCGGAGATATGTACATCCCCATACCCAATTGAAAAAGTCGAGAATTCCTCATACCTTTATCCATACCTATACCCATACCCAGTCAATATGAAGATTTTCCGTCAAAATTTATAAGGACGGATTTATTTCTCATCACTACTCTAAATAAATGGATTAAAGCAATCTAAATACTTTATTTTATATATATATATATATATATATATATATATATATATGTATATGTGTGTGTTGATAAAAAGAAAAACTCCGTAAATCACCTGCCATCTTTTCACATATATGTATATGTATATGTATAGCCCTTGATAAAAGATATTTCTACGTATAAAATCACCTGCCATCTTTTCACATAACCCCTTAACTTAGATTTTATTTCTTTATATTTATTTTCTTATTTTAATTTTTTATTCATCTTTCTTTCTGTCTTTTCTTATTCAGATGGCGGTCGATCATCATAATCAATTGAGATGGGTAATTTCGCTAACTACTTACAATAAATAACATTAATTATGACTTCATCTCTGTCGGTGCTGTGTTTCCTACATACCCCACTTGTACATACAAATAAATAAATAAAGAAATATATATATATATATATATATATATATATATATATATATATTTTTAATTACACGCCACTGCATATTCATTGATAGACTCTTATCTTTTAGAGCTGCAATAATTTTACAAATCATTCCAGTATTAATAAATAAATTCTCTCAAACTACTTACCCATCCATATTTAGAGACCCTAAATAAATTCGTTTTTTTTTAGTATTATTCAGTTTTTTTTTTATGAAAAATTTATGTATTGACTGAATATAAATATGGGTATTAAAAATTCTCAATTTTTTTTAAATGGGTATAGAGATGTACATATCCCTACTATAATAATTATTAAAATATTCACAATAAATTAAGTAACCTTATATGTATACATTTTATTTTTTATTTCTTCTAATTATTTGATTTGTCATGAAACTTATTCGCATTATTAATATATTTTTTATCTTATCATAACCTTTATTTAATTATGTTAAAATGATATATGTCAATTAAAAAAAAATTATGTCTTACATTTGAATATTTCTATTATTTTTTAATTTTTTAATTTATTGTATATTTTCCTTCACATGACAATGTTTAATACTCTCAATTTAAGTGTTTAATAACATAAACCTTTCATTTACTAGGTAATATAAAGAAAAAAATTTACTTATTATTATTCATTTTTGTTTCATTTGAAGAACTATTTTATTTTGCTAAAACAATTTTTTTTATTTCTCAACCATTGAGTATATATGTTGATATTTGAAAAGTTTTCTTAGATTTCTAAGGTATTTTTCATTTTATCATACCCTTAATTATATATTTGTTTTTCTTTGTGCGATTTCTTTCAATAGTCTTTCAAATTATTTTTAAGATACACATTTGTTAATTTTTTTATTTATTGTATATTTTCCTTCACATGACAATGTTTAATACTCTCAATTTAAGTATTTAATAACATAAACCTTTCATTTACTAGGTAATATAAAAAAAATTACTTATTATTATTCATTTTTGTTTCATTTGAAGAACTATTTTATTTTGTTAAAACAATTTTTGTTATTTCTCAACCATTGAGTATATATGTTGATATTTGAAAAGTTTTCTTAGATCTCTAAGGTATTTTTCATCTTATCATACCCTTAATTATACATTTATTTTTCTTTGTATGATTTCTTTCAATAGTCTTTCAAATTATTTATAAGACACGCATTTGTTAATTTTTTAATATTTTTATTTGTTGTTTATTTTTATCATGTAGAATACTATTTCGATATATTTTATCTAATTATTTTTTATTTTCTAACTCATTATTAATCATACTGTAATTTTTTCACTATAATTGTATAAATAACTTTTATTTACTACAATATAAAAATTTAATGTAATTGTCATGAATATTTTTTTATCACCATCCAACATATATTGGAGTTCAAAAGATACAATATCCATGTCAAAAATTTATTATAATGTTTATTATTTGTTATTTGTGTCATTTTGATTAAGTGATATATTATAAATTTTATTAGTGTATAAAAAAGATTCATTAGAATTTAAAAATTGAAGTAAACAAAAATTTGAAATATATTTTAATTTGAAAATTTATTTTCGTTTTATATTTTTTAAAAAAATATTTTTAAATTTTATCAACTAGCTTTCATTAATGTTTGAAAATTTAATAAATGTTTTGGTTCTCATAAAATTTTATTTGATATTCTAATATAAAATGTAAACAATTGTAATTTATTTCAAAGTATTTGACATCGAAGGAACAACTATCCTCTTAGTATTGAATATTTGATAATGTTATGTTTTCTTTACCGTAACTTTTATTAGTTTATAAAAATTAATTAAAATTAATATTGAAGTAGTAAGAAAACATGTAAAAGGTACAGGGTACGAAATTATACATGTTACCTGGTAGGATAGGGATGAGACAAAAATTTGATATCCATTAGATTTTGGAATGGGAATGAAGATGAATTTTTTTTACGGAGATAAAAATGACAACGGGGCAAAGTTTTGTTGTTCTATACCTATCTCCGTAGAAAAAATTCTTTCATCATAATTTTGCCGCGTTGTCATCCTATTTATATTACATTAGTGTTTGTTAAATGATATCATTTTAAAAGTCAAAAATATTTAATAATCCAAATTTAATTATTTGTTGAAAAGTTAAAACATAGTTTATTTATTTCAAATATATACTTTTTTTTTCTCTCGTAAGCCATTTGAAACATGTGAAAGAGACCAGAATTTCAATTTCAACACGATTATGTACCTACCTTAGAATTTCACAGTACACGTTTTTCTGTCTTTCTTTCTTCTTGCAGTGTAACATGTGATCAAATCATTGACTAAAATGTGATAAAAATAAAGATTTAATTGAACGCAAAATAAAAATAAAAATAAAATTGAACAAACATAATAAAAATAAAAGCGAAATATATATTTAAACGATTCATGGTAATAAAGAACAAATATATATTTAAACAACTCATGGTTAGATTTTTGGAACCCATCTACACCTGCTGCCCAATTCTCCTCCCACTCACACAACTTCTCTTCTCTCATTATCTTTTTCTATCCTTTCATTCTTTTATTAAATCCTGTTTTATTTACCATTTAATATTCTTTTAATTTTCTTATTAACTATTTTGTTATGTGCAAAAAGTATCTTTGGTACGATTCTTACAGTTTTTAGATATTGAGGTCTGAGTGAATTTACTCATAATGAGATGTGATATTTTATACGTTTTAGTTAATTCTTTTTGTATCTTTGAATATTAATAAATGAATTTAGTTTTCAAACTTTAATACAAAAAATTAGTTCATCTTTTAAATTTTGATACAATTTAATTTTAAAATTTTAAAAATAAATAAATACAAACTTCTGGATCAAAAATTTCAGGTTAATCCTTAAACAAGTTCATATTAATACATAAAATAAAATTATGTCATTAGATTAAAAAAACTATACCATTCATTCATTTTTAAAGTTAAAACTAAAATATATAAAATCCTCAAAATATCTTTAATCCGATATTATAGAATCCTCAAAATTTATATTTCTTTTAATTGATTTCAAGTACCAGGAGATTTTTTTTAATTGATTTCAAGTACTATGAGTATATATTCTCATAATTTTTCTTTAAGATATTTTTATAGTTTTATTAGATCCCTGTGTTAACAAACCCTATAATCAATAAGTTTTATAAATAAACAGGATCTAAAAAAATAAACAATTTTGATTATGGAACGAGTTAATTGCTCATGAAGATTCCATTTGTAAATACCAAAATGTGAGTCAGAAATTTTAATCACATGAAACCATAAGAATTATATGATGATGCTTAGTAGAACTATATCCCATCTATTTAATTATATTAATAGTACGCATTTTCAATCGGACTAAGCGAAGAAACTTAATATATATACTAACAAACACAGCGTTATCGCACCTATCTTTGCATTTTCTTACTTTTTCACATAAAATTAAGATAAATAAAAAATATATAATTAGATGTAAAATTTAAAAATAAAATATATACAAAAAAATATAACAATTAAAGACAAAAAATATTTTAAAATAATAATTAATTTTAAAAATAATAATCAAAAGCAATACAAAAATATCAAAATATTGAAAAAAATATTCTCATTATATATATACTAGCGTAACACAGGCGCTATCGTGTCTGTGTATGTATTTTTTAAATATGCGTGATATTATATTAGTATGTGATAATATTATAATGTTATTAAGTTAATATATATATTAAAATTATATTTATTAAAAATAAAGTGAAATATATCAAAAAACAGATAAAAGAATAACCATTGATAAAGAAATAAGAGAGACATCTGATTCTATACAAAATTGGTAAAAGTAACAGTCAATTTTTAAAAATTTAATAAATTATTATATTTAAAGGATAAAATCGATATTTTGAAAAGTGAACACAAAAAGGAGAATCCATTTTTATATATTGTTATAGATATATTAGAACTTTGTTTGTTGGACGAATCCCTGAAAAATCATGTACAAACAACGGTTTATCTTGTATTTAAATTTCATTATCTTTATTTTATTTATTTTAATTTGGATCCTGCACAAAAGTGCTCTTAAGAATTAGTTAAAAGTAATTAATAAATATTAAATTTTATAAAATTTCATAACTAATTATAGTATTAAATTAATTTTAATTTTAATAATTATTAATATAATTTTATTTTATTTAGAGAATAAAAATATTCATAAATATTATATAATTGTCATTTATGATTTATTTAATACATAAAAAAATTAAAAAAAATTAAATAATAAAATAATTTTAAATAATTGTACCTTTAAACTTATTAAATAATCAAATTTAATGTCTTTCCGCTATTAATATTGTTCTATGAAATTTTATAGTTAACTTTTTTATTCATCACTCAGTTCAAAATTTTATTTTATTTTTAATTACGTAATAAAATCATAATATTTTGAATTTAATAAAAAAAAAACGTTGTAGAATTATTTTCAGAAACACAACATTGTCAGTAAGATAATCATAATAACCTCCAATGGTAAAATAAATTAAAATAATAAGAAAATGTTGAATAATAAAAACTTTTATATAGCGTTCTAAATTTAATTTAAATTTTATTATGCTACACTTTTTAAAACCATAAAAGAATGTTATAATATTCATATTTTTAATGTAATTTTATTTAAATATGTTATAATTATGTTAATATTATTTTATTATTTTATAATTTTTTTTATACATCAAATAAATTATTAACTGTAGGGAAAAATATGTTTCTAATCCTGAAGTTTGATTTAAATTTGGAAATGGTACGAAATTTTGTCATGATTTGGTTCATGCACCTTCAAAATCATTGTTTTTGTCTCTATTTTTGGACGACGTTAAAAATAATAAATGGTGTGTTACGTGTTATTTAATTTTTTTAATAAAATAAAAAACTAACATCGGTTAGGCCAACACTTTTCACGAATATTAAAAAAAAAATTGTTTTTGGTTCCTGAAGTTAGAAATTAATTTGAAAATGATACTCGGTAAAAATTGGATCACTTTTTGGTCCTGCACATTAAATAAGAATTATATAATAATAATACTATTACTAGTAATAATAATAATATCATATAATAATAATTATTATTATTAACTATTAATAGTATTATGTTATGAATTAATGATTGTCCATTGATTTGATACAGTTACTCATATGATTTCATATGATTGATACTCATATGATTCATTACTCTTTATGTAAATGTAAATATTTGTATTAACTTGGTTGATTTGTTTCCTTTATGGATTACATGTTGTATCTATAAATAGGACTCTTCCTATCAATAAGAATATACAGATGAGTTGCTCCCTATTCTCTCATTCTATAGTCTCTCTTGTTTCTTCTCTTCTCTATTATCTGTCGTCATTCTCTATGTTATTCGCTTTATTTCATAACACGTTATCAGCACGATGCTTCAACCAATTGAGGACTAGTGGAAGCTTTTTATCTATAACGACAGTGTTATGCGTGTCTCAATTCAGGCTCTTTCTAATCCTTTCTCAAATTATAATTTTAATTTTACCTTATATTCTTCCTCTTGTGATAAGAATTATTTAATTTTATCAATTTTCATCTTCGTCTTATTATTTTTATTTTTATTTTGACGGTGATTATTATTATTAATATAATTATTTTATGTGCTAGTTCTAAACACATGAAATGTTGTAAAATTTGGATTTGTGACCCTTGATATTACAAGGAAGAATTCCTTATATTGGATTTTAAATGTTGAAATATATTTAGATGCAATGGATATTGGGATACAATTAAATATAGAAATAAAGCATCTAAGCAACATGACAAAAATATTGTGAAAAGAGATTTCACAAATATTGTGAATTTATTTCATACCTATGTATGGCTGGTTGGACAAAGCAATAAAGCTTTTGATGAAAAATCATGAGATCCGCCTAATCTGCTCCATTCCCAGAAGTGAATGCAGCAATCAATATTATGAATTTATTTCATGCCTTTGTATGGCTGAACAAAGCAATGAGCTTTTGATAAAAAATCATGAAACCTGTCCAAATTGGTTCTGCTCCATTCCCAGAAGTGAATGCAACAACATTTTATTTATATTTTCATGATCGATCATGATCTTGATTTTGGACATGGTTATAAAGAAAATTTCAAAGATACATTTTGTCACCAGAAGTGGCACGATAATGTGAAAAAAGGAAAAGGAAAATGTGAAAATATTGACAAAAAGATGAAGGTATATATTATCATTACGATGGTAAAGGCCATTTGAGTTGTACTTATTG
>Ga0214545_1013161_pt1 | contig 10424 bp, 6 predicted proteins | sample CNSS4metaG_FD_160064 | JGI IMG/M metagenome (GOLD analysis project Ga0214545, IMG submission 160064) | Root nodule microbial communities from cowpea collected in UCLA plant growth center, Los Angeles, California, USA - CNSS4 | ecosystem: Host-associated > Plants > Roots > Nodule | place: USA...
TATATATATATATATATATATATCAGTATGATTTTGAAATTCTTACTTACAAATTGATTTTGTGAAATTGAATTAGAATTAAATTTCATTTATTTTGTGAGATTAAGTTAGATTTAAACTCCATTTCAAAACATATATCATAACTTCAAAACATATATCATAACTTTGTTGTGTGTTTCTTTCTCAATTTAGCTTAAGAAAACTATTTGAGAACCCTTCTTATATGTTATTATGGACAAACTGTTTTGTATGGAGAAAGTTGGAAAGTGTTGCAGATGAAAATAAAATAATGTTTGACTAAAATAATAGTGGGTGGTTCAAAGTAAAAAAAAAAAAAAAGAAAGGAAAAGAAAATTGGAATTTTGCAGTAGCAATGATGAGAAGGAAGGGCACTAGTGGGCGCAGGATAAGCACATGAAATTGGCTTTAAAATTGCACGCTGGCAATGGCTTGTCTCCATAGTAAAAAGTAAAACAGTGTTCCTTTTTATTATTATCTACATAACCCTATTCTTCTACCAAGTAACAAAACACAAAACAAAAAAAAAATTTAAATAATAGAGTTGCAGAATTTCCTAGGTCAAATTTCTCAATCAATGATTCAGTTTCATGCTCTTACCTCAGCTTGCAACATTCTCTGTCTCAATTCCATTCTTTCTTTTAGTTTTGGATTTCCGGATAATTAATAGTTTTTTTAATTATTCTAATCATTTGTTGATAAAGGAGAGGGAGAAGGATGAAAAATGAGAAAATTAATAGTATATTTGGTAGAAGAAGTAAGATTTAATATATATATATATTATTTTTCTTATTTTCATTTTTTATATAAAATCACTTTATTGTTAATGAAGCCAGTTGGTTAGAAAAAAAAAATACATGGTTAACTCTATAATGAGAGCTAAAAAAAATAGTCAAAATATACAATTTTTTTTTCTAGAAAATATATTTTTATTTTATCAAGAATACGTATAATTTTATTTCTTACCTATTTTTTCCTTGTTTATTTCCCTATTTATTTTTCTTCAAAATACGAGATAAATATTCAACTAAAAAGTACTTTATTTTCTTTTATGTTAAGTACTGAAGGGTGTTTTAGATTACATATTAAATATTTCTTTATTTAATAAATGAACAATTATGTTCTTGTTACAATTTTTTTTATAAATTTAATCCTATTTTCTAAAAAATATCAAACAAAAACCAAACACATTTTAATGAGAGTTTAGTTTATGATGGATTCTCCATAAAATTTAATATAAAATTCATGTTTACAACACTCTCTCAAGAATGTCTTAAAAATATAAAAACCATTTAATATGTTATAAAGGAATTGGAAGGATGTAATAAGAGGATTCAACATTTGGATGAAAGTAAAAGATGAGTGAAAAATATTTAAAGTAATTGAAAAATCTTAAGAATATAAATATTTTTTTTGGAATTTAAATATAAGTAACATTAGCAGTCTGTTTTTGCTAATTAAAAAAATGAGTTAATATCATTGAATTATACTAATCACAAGTAAAATTACCCTTCATTAGAACTTGATGTCAAGGATAAGAAAAAAAGATCATTAATAACAGAATTTCACTTAATTAAAGGGTAATTTTGAGATGATATCATTAATTGGAATAAAAGTATAACATTTGTTTACAGTTATTAAGTTCAAATTATTATTTTTCTTTATATTTGATATGAAAGAAGTAAACTTTACTCCTTTTTCTTTTTTATTATCATTTTTGTCTTGTTATATATAAATTTCATATCTTAGCCTAAATCAGGAGGAAATTGCATTTCTCTTTTATTCTTTCTTTAGAAAAGGTTGAATTCACGTATAAAAGTTTGTTTATTGTGTTAGATGCTCCTGGTTTGTGTGTTGATTAGTTATTGAAGAGCTTTAGAAAGACTCTTCTTAGCATAATCTTTCACATACACTTTCTATCAATGATTGAATATAATTTGTACGTACTCACCAAATTAAGTAGGTATCATCATTTTTTGACTAATTTCATATATTTTTTACAAATTTCAATCAATAACGAAAATTTTGCTTCTGAATGAATGTAAGAAAAGTTGTGTCCCTATTTACCATATTTGTAGTGACATCTACTTATTTAAACTGCTTTATATTATTTCTGCCCATAGCAAGCCTCTTGATTTTCCTTTTACATTGGAACTTCATACTCTCTCTCTCCTCCAACATAACTTCTTCATCTTCTCTTTTTTCTTTTTCTTTCTGTCTAAAGAGTTTTTCAAGTCTTCTATTCAGGCTCCTCACACTCTGAGTTTTGTTGGTTCATTTTCACTTGGGAAGTGGGAAAATCTATCAAAGGTGATTACAATGGAAGAGCATTTCATGTAGATGCTGTATTAACTTCTGGTGTTTTCTGCAGTTCTGAATTATGCAAGGAACTAGTCCAGAGTAATTAGTGGTTTAGCATAAAATAAATTGAGAAACAGTCATGAAGTTTATGAAACTGGGATCTCGTCCAGATACCTTTTACACTGCCGAGTCTGTAAGGTAAGGAAAATAGATTGATCAATTTGATTGTTTATATTCGTAGATGATGTAACAGCTTCAGGTGATGAGTAACACGAGTTCTTTCTTTTCTTTTTATGCAGGACAATCTCTTCTGAAGTTTCAAGTGACATCATAATTCAAGTTAAAGGAACGAGATATCTTCTTCACAAGGTTTGCTCCTTGAAACTCTGATGCTTAAGGGTACCAAATTGCCAATGTTAGAAACTCTCTGTCCATCTATGATTTTTAAGGAATTCTTTTTCTATCTTCTGTTGTTCATTTCTTTTAATGTTTAGTAACATATCGAATGTTGATATTGTTCAGTTTCCGCTGTTGTCGAAATGTTTGCGCCTGCAAAGGCTGTGCTCTGAGAGTTCTGATTCTCCTCAGCACCAAATAGTCCAACTCCCTGAATTTCCTGGTGGGGTGGAAGCATTTGAGGTGTGTGCCAAGTTCTGCTATGGCATAACCATCACTCTCAGCGCATACAACATTGTAAGTGCGCGTTGCGCCGCGGAATACTTGCAGATGATTGAGGATGTTGAGAAGGGGAATTTGATTTACAAGCTTGATGTTTTCTTCAATTCTTGCATCCTTAATGGCTGGAAGGATTCCATTGTGACTCTACAAACCACCAAAGCATTGCCTTTGTGGTCAGAGGACTTGGCAATTACCAGCAGATGCATTGAGGCCATTGCCTCGAAGGTCTTAAGCCACCCCTCAAAGGTGAGTTTATCACACAGTCATTCCCGGAGGGTAAGGGATGATGTGTCTTCCTGCAATGGAACCGAAAGTCTGAGACACAAATCATCAAGCAAGGGATGGTGGGCTGAGGATTTAGCAGATTTGAGTATAGACCTGTACTGGAGAACCATGATAGCTATCAAATCTGGTGGCAAGACACCCTCAAATCTCATTGGTGATGCATTGAAGATTTATGCATCTAGATGGCTACCGAATATCAGGAAGAATGTGCATGTCAAGAGGGAGACTGAATCTGACTCGGATGCAGATTCAGATTCTGCGAGTGAAGTAACTTCAAAGCATAGACTGCTTTTGGAATCAATCGTGAGCTTGCTTCCGGCAGAAAAAGGTGCTGTTTCTTGCAGCTTCCTTCTTAAACTGTTAAAGGCAGCCAATATTCTCAAAGCTTCGGCATCTTCGAAGGTGGAATTGGCCACAAGAGTAGGACTTCAACTGGAGGAGGCCTCGGTTAATGATCTTCTAATACGCTCGGTGTCTAAGACAAATAATATGATGTACGAAGTGGACTTGGTTATGACGATATTGGAACAGTTTATGTTGCAAGGTCAGAGTCCACCAACCAGCCCTCCAAGATCAAGGTTGACCATTGAAAGGAGAAGGTCTCGTTCGGCAGAGAACATCAACTTCGAGTTCCAAGAGAGTAGGAGGTCCTCCTCGGCTTCTCATAGCTCAAAACTGAAGGTGGCAAAGCTAGTGGATAGGTACCTTCAGGAGGTTGCCAGGGATGTGAATTTGCCTCTCTCAAAATTCATTGCTCTTGCTGAAACTATACCAGATTTTGCAAGACATGATCATGATGACCTGTACAGAGCAATTGACATTTATCTCAAGGTAAATTTAGAAAAACAACTTCTATTGTGTTTTCAGAATTACTGTTTTCTGTAAATGGTAGAAATAAATAATCACCAAGAGGGGGGGGGGGGGGGGGGGGCTCTGGTTGAAGTTGAAAATGTTTCATTGGTGGGACAGAATTGGTGGATAAACAACTCGACCTTGAAATCTTGTCTCACCCATCATTTTTTCGTGGTTTAGGTGTAGGCTGACCCACCAGAAATTTGGCCTGAATGTGGCCACTTTCTGACTCATACTAGCAGTTTCTAATTCCTATTCTGGCAGTTAGTCATTTCACTTGGTTAGAACAAGAAAGATAAGATTGCCAGTGAAAACTATGAAAGAACTTTTTTGTTTCTTTTGTACACAAGAGTTTTGTTTTATTGCCACTAGTTTCTTTTTGTTTTTTTGGCACCAACAAGTTTGAACTTAGCGTGTCGTACAGAATACATAAAACCTCCCTACTAGACTTACCTTAGTGAGTTTCTGTTGCAACCTGTTTGTTCATTAGACAGGGATTAAAGAAAATGAGACAAATGTTCTTTAGCCCTTCACATGATATAAGCGTTCATTTCACTAAGCTAGAATTTCACCAAATCTGTATTTTGCTTAACTGGAAAATGTAGGCACATCCAGAGCTGAATAAGAACGAAAGGAAGAGATTATGTCGAATTCTAGACTGCAAAAAGTTGTCTGTGGAAGCTTGCATGCATGCAGCACAGAATGAGTTACTTCCCCTAAGGGTGGTTGTGCAAGTTCTCTTCTTTGAGCAAGCACGAGCAGCAGCAGCTGGTGGCAAAGTGACTGACATGCCAAGCAACATCAAGGCATTACTCACCGCTCATGGCATTGACCCATCAAAACACACAGCACCATTGAGCACCACAACAAGTATCCATGCTGATGACAATTGGAGTGTTTCTGGATTCAAGTCACCAAAGTCAACAAAGAACACAACTCTCAGAATGAAGCTAGCTGAGGATGACTTGGATGCAAATGTTGTGCCTCGTGATGAAATCGGGAGAACTTCTAGATTTAAGGGTCTACTTGCTCTTCCTGCTCAGCCCAAACGCATGTTTAGCAAGTTGTGGCCTACCAACAGAACTGCCACGGAAAAGAATTGAGTAAATTTTTTCGATTTTTCATGATGGGGAGGGAAATTTAGGGGGTAACATATACTATATTTTTCTCTTTTGCATAAGGTCCTGTAAGTTATAACATGTAGGGAAAATCAGCGAATCCAAATGTGCATTGTTCGTGTAACCTTATAATAATAAGAAATGAGATTTTTCACATGAGGGGAAATCTCTTTGGTAGATCATCACATTTGTGAAAACTGGATGAGGAATATTTGGTGTTAGTGACGAATTGTAGGGCCAATGGTGCCGTGTCTCTCCACGAATCTGTAACACGTGGCTGTGTTCATCTTTGAAGGTTCACTTCAACGGGTCCTGATTTTTTTGACAAAAGTAATTATTGGCATTTTGAAGCATCTGACAAAAAGCAATTAATACTGTAATATCAGATTATGTTCCTCACATCTATTTGTATCCACGCGGATAATCTCGTCCTTATTGAAGAGTATCATAGATAGGAGGTGTGGGAAATAATTAAGGGTCGACATTTGGTGTTTTGTGAGCACAGATTTGTCATTAATGTATCGTGCGCTGGAACAATCTAGTGTGTTAGTACGATTAACAAAATGATGTGTAATGTGTAGCCGACCAAAAAGTAGCAGAAATAAACAAGAAAGAATAAGATCCAGCATCGCTAAGATATGTTTGCTTCCAAATGGTATTATTGAAACAACGACAACTGTTGAACTAAAAACCACTTGGTGTGTTTAATACCCATGACTCAGCTTTGTTCCATCCCTACGTAAACTCCGTGCATCCACATTTACTATTCGAAGCAAAAAATCAACGAGAGCAGACGAAGGGTATTCCATTTAAAGCGAAACCTTTTCAGCATAACTCAGAAATATGTCTAACAAGTTTTTTCATATACTTCTTTAACATCAGCTATTGAGTTGACTTGTAAGTTGCTGTAGATGGTTTTGATGGAAGTCACTTTCAACCGCCTTTATTCTCAGATTTGTAATTATTACGAGTAATTTGGATTTTGTAGGATTGATAGGATGAGTTGTGTCCCTAGAGAACTAACCACTTACTTCAATTCAATCTCAGAAACTGATATGGACCTCTCACTGTTTTGGAGGCGGTGAAAGAATTATAATTTTATAGTTTCAAAAGAAGTCATAAAGCATATGGGAATCATTTAGTGGCGGAGTGTTTGTGGTGGTCATCATCATTGTTGCAATCATGATCACTAGTCATCATAGTTTCTTTGACCTTGACTAACTATTTTAAGAGCATGCCTACATGAATATTCCTGACACCAATCACTCACACTACTACCTATGATTAGCATTACCAAAATATTTTGCTACAATTTACTTCACCCATTACTGTTTCATGCATTCCTTTTCATTTTCTTTGCTTCTTCCCTGCTTCAAATAACACACCTCAACACCATTAGTCTCTCTGTACAAGCAATTCAATATTTTACTGGTTCCTACATTGATCAACTGCAAGTGACAGATATATGTTTGTATGTGGTTGTTTCATTGATTCACAATGTTGTATCTTCTATGTAGTTATAACTCAAATTTCATATATCATCACGATCTCAGGGTAAAACTTGTGTTGCTAGACTGCGGTACATGTTTAACTCAATTGGCTACATCTGTTACATGTCCATAGATTAAATTTTTGTATTAAGGATTTTTAATGGTGTCCATAACGTCATTAACCTGTGATTTGCTGCATAAAAAAATTCACTGGCATGAAAATCAGTACTAATTGTTGAGGGGAAAAGAAACTTCAATTTTAATTACAAAATTTCAGTTTCAGAATCAATAAAGTGATTCTCGTTGATGAAGGACCAGTTGAGAAACTATACCATCCCCTGTTGTCATCGATTAGCGAAGCGTGTGGATCTTCGCAAGGCTATCATGCTTTATAAATAGCAGAAAGACAAGAGAAATGACAGAATTCAAATAATCTTCAGTTACTGCACTTCCTAAAAGTCTAAAGTCTAAACTTGATGATTAAAGTAAGAAAGGTGACTGACAAAGGGTATTTCAACTTAGAAGAATAGCATGAACTTGAAAGGACATTGAAGCATGAACGAAAATGATCCCAACTCGTTGACATGACATTTAAATAGAGTAAAATTAATTATACATTTCCACGACAAACATCTTTACATTGGCGATCATAAATAGATAGCGTGGCAAAATACATGACTCAGGTAAACACAAACAAACAAGTAACTATATATATGTATATAACAGATTAATAATATTGAACAGTCAATGAAGTGGATCCTTGTTAGCATCAGCAACAGAATGAACCGCGGATGCCTCTGATTCCATGCTTTTGGTCCTGGGAAGACTAGGGGTGCGGTGAAGTCTGCAACGAAAGGAACCGGCATGTGTGGTTGGAGAACATAGACAATTGGTCTTGGTCATGCTAGGTTGTCTCTGAAGGCCAGCTTGTCCGAAATTAGAAGCGCCTTGAAGCTCCACCGCAGCACCTGACACGACCTCAATCCTAGATGGTGGCGTTTGAACTCTCATGTCCTTGGTTGTCACCTGGTCACTTTCCATGCTCTTCAATTTCCTTCACTACGTACCTAACATAAAAAAAAGGTACAATATTTGTTGTTACAGACCAAGTTGGTGACTGTTCCAATTAGTGAGATAAGATGTAGCAAATACATGTATTTGGTTACCACAGCTTGAGAAGGATGTTGAAGAGATCGCAGGGGAAGTCTGAGGAAGAAATTTCTGAGAAAGGAGTAGATGTGATATAAAATATGGATGAATATGCAACGCTTTTGTTTGTATATCACGGGTTTGTTAATTAATTGCATTAATGACCCCACCTACATTTCGATCTCTTTAGGATTTGGTATAGTTATGTGCTTGAAGCAGTGGCAACATGAGATCATGTAAGAGAGATGCACCGTCATGGAGTTTCTCTTTTTATTGGGGAGTTGCATTGAATGGTGACGCGAAATTAGGCCTTTAAACAATGCACACCAGTGGTTTCTGGTCCCACACATGATGGCAGACATTCGAGTGGAGGTGGATTATCTTACCTTCGATGTGGGACTCAACTTGCATTTTAGAATGCATGTTAAGTATTCACAACTTGATAGATAAGATGCATTGTCTCTACAATATTCATTATTCAACGTTGGCAATGAAGACATAAGCAACCACACTTTTCCCTCAAACGGTTATCATTTATTTCAAATAATATAAAATGGTTACAAAACTAATTTCAAATAATATATTCTAAGATTAAAACTCATAATTTATTCACTTAAGACCATGCTCTGTTTTGCAGTTTAGTGATTCCATTTAGTCTCTTTTAATTTATTTATCTTTTCTAATTTCAATGTAATTATAATATTATTCTTGGATCATTTTTTTTTCTAGTTTAGTATATATCTAGGTGTTATTACATTTTCTCATTATGTTAATATGACTGATATTTCTTTTTCATATTAATTAAATTAAGGGTATTATTGAAAAAGAAAACATTTCCCGAAACATAAACAATAACATATACAAATAAATATTTTTTTATTAAAACCCAACAATTACAATAGAGTAAAACTAATTTAATGAAATGGTGTCCAACAAATTCATTAAAGAGTATTTTTTTCCCTTAATTTATTGAAATTGAAATACAATTCTTTGAAAATATTATTTTTGTATTTTAATGAGTTTTATCTGAATATACCAATCAACTAAAAATAGGTTAACCGACCAATTAATGATGGGTATAAATCTTGACCCACTCCACATGAGCCATATTGCCTGGTTCGCCGGCTAAAATGAAAGAAAAAGAATCAAATTTCTTACTTACAAAATCAATCTAAATTTATAAATTTAATTAAAAAACCTAAATTAAGTCTAAAATTGATTGGAATATAATTTTTGTATTAGTATTAAAGAAACTGAGTTTATAAACTTACAGTAACGATGAACGTCTATTGTAATTTTATTAACTAAATTCATTAAGGCTAGAGATGATAAGTTATATTTAGTAATTAAAAGTCCTAATAACTCTTTCTCTGCTGTTATCATATTTTATTAAACTTTTTTTTTACAATTTTGAACATTCTTAACTTAGTTTCACTATTTTTAAAAAACGATTCAACAAAGTTTCTCGTATCAAATTTACCATGGTAAAGATATTGTCACAGTAATGTATGTTGTTAAGAGCAAATAACACATCATTATTAAAATTATCACATACATGTCACTTGTTATTATATTAGCGTTGTCATGATCAATTTGATAAAAATAACTTTCTAACTTGTTTTAAAAAAAATTATGAATGAAATTGAAAGTTGACAAATAGTATAATGAAGTTAAACAAAACTATAACTGAGTAAAAAAACACTATTAAGTCTAATTAAAAATAAAGGGTGTAAACAGAACACTGACCTTTAAATTACCAATATCTATCAAAGATGGGCCTCGTAGACCCAAAAGGGAATAACGGTAGGCTTTTTGTGATTGTTTTCTTCCTGCACCTTCATTATTTTTAACAGACACCCAATACTAATTGAAAAAGACTAAAATTCTTTCCTCGAGGGTTTCTTATGACTTTGGCAAGCATACCAGGTCGAGCAAAAAGTAACCGATAAGACCGAGATATCATTTTTCAAGAGACTTGTGTAATACTAATTAATCATACAATTAATAACTAATTTAAACTAAAGAATGAATTCATAATTTTGAGTTTCATATAAGAAAGTAAATTTGTGCATAAATGATTAAAGATAAACTTTGGAAGTTAAAGGTACTTAGACAATGGAAGAGATTAGAAATTATATGAATTGGTATTGTCGGGGGTTAGAATTCACCTACTTTGCTCTCATGCATATATAATTTTACATCTTCTACATCAATATGCTAATGTCAACCCACAAATCTACTCAAACCCTAATTCCATAGTGGAATGAGCCTAAGTTTACTTATTAAGAGTCAATCCTTGAACTCTTAATAAGTAAACCCGCTTTATGCGCTAGGGTTTAAGACAACCAATAGGTCAAGCCTCATTCATAGATACAAGCTTCATTGAGTTTTCTTGTTCCAAATCAAGGTTTCAAAAGATATTTTCACACCCAATGAACCAAATATCATGCAATGAATAGTCAAATCAATGCAAACATTAAATGAAGAAATAAGAGTACTAGCATTTAATGAAAGAGACATATATATATATATA
>Ga0214545_1013163_pt1 | contig 10422 bp, 7 predicted proteins | sample CNSS4metaG_FD_160064 | JGI IMG/M metagenome (GOLD analysis project Ga0214545, IMG submission 160064) | Root nodule microbial communities from cowpea collected in UCLA plant growth center, Los Angeles, California, USA - CNSS4 | ecosystem: Host-associated > Plants > Roots > Nodule | place: USA...
TTATTCAAATATTTTTTTTAAATGGAGAAATATTGTATCTCTTTTAAGACAAAATTTATTATTTATATAAATGTTATATTGATATTTGTTACTAAAAATGAGTTATAAAATTAAGTATTGAAATTTAAATTAAAGTTAATGGTAAAAGTCATGAATAATATATTTATAAGTCATTTTTAATAACAAATATAAATATAGCATTTATATAAATAATAAATTTGGTCTTAAGGGAGACACAATATTTCTCTATTTTGTAAAAATATATTCAGGCAAAATTGAAACAAATAAATTGGGTACTAAATTGAAACCAATAAACATATATGGGTACTAAATTGAAACAAATAGACACATGTAGTGACTAAGTTGAAATGAAGACAATGACACTTGTCAGGTACCTTGGCACGTGGCAATATTTTGCCACGTGTCACATCAAGGATTTGACACATGGCAATTTTTAAAAAAAATAAAAATTAAAAAAAGATTAAAAAAAAATAAAAAAATCCAGAGGCTGACACATGACAAAGTAGTTAACGCTGTTTGTGAAGACTTAACGGATGGTACTACATTGATACAACAATCAAAATTGGGTACTAAATTGAGACAAAGTTCAAAGTGGGTACCATTTTGAAATTTTCAAACAAAAAAATGGGTATAATCTAAGTAATTAAGCCAGAAACTTATGTGAGGAATAAAACAATACTTTAATAGGTGTTAGATAAATGTTGATAAAAACATATTTTTATTTGTCGATAAAAAAAGTTATTTTTATCTTTTGAAAACGAATATTAAAAAAATAAACAACCATTGTTTTTTATTTTAGATTTATGCTAAAAAAATTCTTTCTAGTCTAACAAATATCACAATAATTTTTGACGACTAACAAATATTCTATTCTTTTTGAAAGAACATTTCTTACCCTCGTAATATTCATAATGAGAAGGAGTGATGATAGATTTTTATAGAATGTAGAAAACAACAATGAGAAAGGCATTCGATATCATTATACTTTAGTTAAATTCTAAACTTCTGATTTAAATTAAAAATTAATAAGAAAGTTTTTTTATGGCAAATAATAATAGATTGGTTGCTTTTTGTATACGTATACCCTAAAATTTCTTTCTACACTAACAACTATTACAATTTTTTTTTTCAAAGGACATTTCTTCAATCTTATAATACTTTCGGAATGAAAATGAGTGATATAGATTTTTGTAGAGGGTAGAAAACAACAATGAGAAAGCCCTTGAATTTCATTATACTTTAGTTAAATTCCAAATTTTTAATTTAAATTAAAATTAATAAAAAAGCCATAATTTCTTATGGCAAGCTTGTTAGTATAAGCTGATATAGAAATAGGCAACAAACTGAAACCGAACAAAGATAGCGAGGTTGTCGCTGTGAAATTACCATGCCATATTTGAAAGTGGCAAGGTGTTCGCTTTTAGTTACAGAGGGAACAAGATGGGTCCTCTAACGCCCACACCCACCATGGACATCATCAATGATCTCATTGAAGAGGCCAAGCTCCGTCTTCTCTGGTGGGCTCTTTGTATATTCGCCATTTCCTATTTCTTCACTCGTAAGTTATTCCTATTTCCATCATGTTCTTTTATTTGCATTAACAATGATTCCTCGATGTTGCATTTGCTGCTTTTCTATCTGGGTTTTGCTTCAAGACCCCAAATTTTGAGTCTTCCGTTGAAACTTGCCATTTTCCCATGTGGGTTTTGCCTTCAGATTGCAAATGTAGAGACGGTGATTCAGACTTGTCATTTTTCTAGGAACAAAACTTAGATGCATGCATACCATTACGTGCTTTTGGTGTGATAGTCCAATCAGAATTTGAGTTTGAACTTGGTAAGTTATGCTGATCTTCAATGGACAGTTTTTATTATGCAGATTATTTAAGCAAAACTTCTATTCTGATAACAGAACAACACTAAAAATACTTAAGGAATTGCATATAAGTTTTGTCATTTTTCCAGTGAAGTTTTACCTCAAAACTGCAGACTTAGAGTCTTTGATTGATACCTGTCATTTTCTTTTCCGGTACTTGTTTTATCTATGTTTGTTATTTCATTATCGGGGTTATGCTCTTAAGACTGCCAGTTTTTATTTATTTGTTGTTGTTATTGTTTGTTCACCACAGATACAAGTAAATCTATGTGGATGAATCTTCCCATGTCCATTCTGTTTGTTGCTGCTCTGCGCATTCTTTTGAACAAGGTGGAATTCCGTTGGAAGGTTCAGCCACCAAGATTACAAACTTATTTATCTCATTTGGAGAAAAATCAGCTGCCTCTGAATGATGAACGACTCTCTTCTTCACCTCCCCCTCCCCCTCCCAAATGGAAGAAGATTGACTCTCCTGTTGTGGAGGCTGCTTTGAATGATTTCATTGATCAGATTTTGAAGGATTTCGTGATAAATATGTGGTATTCAGACCTTACTCCAGATATGGAGTTTCCTGAGCTGATACGAGACTTAATCATGGACGCTATTTCTGAAGTGTCTGTGAGGGTTAAAGAGATAAACCTTGTTGACTTGCTCACGAGGTACATCATTTACCCCTCTTTTATTATTTGCTCCCAGAAGAAAGGAATTTGCCAAGTTCTTGAAATAAACAAAATCACTGGTTGTGTTATTTGTCATTTATAATTGTAGGGACATAGTTGATTTAATAGGGGATCATATAGACCTTTTCAGAAGAAATCAAGATGCTATAGGTGTTGATGTCATGTTAACCTTATCTTCTGAGGAGAGGGATGAAAGATTGAAGTTTCATCTATTGAATTCTAAGGAGCTTCATCCAGCTTTAATATCTCCAGAGAGTGAGTACAAGGTGTGAGTGGAGTGTCTAGATGTTGTCTAATTTTTGTTTTCGTAAATTACATCTCATACGTCATCTCACGAGATTTCTCTTTCTTTAGGTTCTCCAGAGGCTAATGAGTGGAATATTAGCTACTGTACTGAGAAAACGAGAAGCTCAATGTCCTGTCATTCGCTGTATAGCTCGGGAAATTTTAACTTGTTTGATCTTGCAACCTATCATGAACTTGGCAAGCCCTGCGTAAGTTGAATTCTGTCTTAAATTTCACTTCCTTTAAGTCTTTCTTGTCAGGGAGGTGGACCTTAACAATTCATAACCTGTTGAAGGGTTTCCTTTGCCAATATTTAATCTGAAATTCTTAAAGTTTGTCTGTTTTTAGGGGTGAGGTTCCTGATCAGACTTTATATATATGGGACATAAAAAACCTTCATAGTTCCTACCACCATGGTTTTGTTCTGGCTGTTGGTTGATAAGTTTCAAGGTTGAAATATGAAAGAGTAGATCGAAGTATGTATTATTGGTACGTCCTTGTAGTAGCTAGTCAACAGATTTGAAAATCTATGGCCAAGAGGAAATATTATGGACTCTAGGATATTAAGAGTTGGGTTGAAAAATGGTTCTTTAAGTATGCATAAGAAGAAGAATACAATGTGTTGTGCCCATGATCCCATTTACTAATTGTGAGTCCTTTTTGAAATAATAGATTTGGGTGTCCTATCAGTCATCTTACACTACTGTTGTATCAAAGAGAAATGTCTAAATTAATGTGAATAACTCAACAAATGTAGATATGTTGAGAAAAGGATTTACATGTATATAACTTAACAAGTGACCAGCACAGCAAGTATCCAATAGCATAATTAAAACTGATGTGATCTTAGATAACTTGAACTGAGAGAAAAGAGAGAATATGAACAATGAAAGAAACTGTATTGATTTCTGAACAGTTTGAAATATGTATATGATAGCTATTTATAAAAGTGAGGTTTCTGTTAATACTAACAGAAACTTACAGCTGTATGTATATATATAAAAGAAAGAAAACTATAGTATAAAGCATACACTGCTGTACAGAATACAAAAAACTGACTTAAAACAAGTGAACTATGATAAACTATCAACTACAGTATGCTAACATGTGAAGATCATATGTATGGAAAAATTATATGTTTAAGAGTACCATTGTGTACAACATAAATTTTAACTAATATTTACTATTTTGGAGGGCCCTCTTTGATGAATAAAATATGCCCCCCTTTCAAATGTGGTTTTGTTTGTTTGGGAGGCTGAGAGTCGATGAAAGCAAATGTTACCTATGTTAAACTCTCAAATTGGCTAGTTTAATATCTAATTAATAGCCTAAGTTATATTGTCTATTAATCCAAGAAGAAAGGTATTAGGTGTTATCTAGTGTAATCAATTGAAAACATTTTAATGCACAAATATTGTACAGTGCCTCTTTGTATTGTCTCTGATTTTTGTAAAGATAGATGAGGTTTCCCACATTACAGATTGTCTTAGTGGGTTTTGGTTTTGTCTCCTCACTTTTTTACTTCTTTTAATTGTATTAAGAATACTGCATATGATTGGTACAGGTTGTACTGCTAACTTGGCTCAGATTGCAACCTGTATAGTGATGCAATAGCACTATTTCTTTTGATTAAAGGAAAAACCTTTCACTGGTTATCTAAAACTGAAATTTCATTGACATTTAACTAATTTATTCCAATTTCCATTAAAAATGTATTTCTCTTAATGATCAGGTATATCAACGAGCTGATTGAATCCCTTCTACTTGTCCTTAATGATGATGGTATAAATTGGATGGCGGCCCTTGAACATTCAACCAATACAACTCATAATCATGGCCATTCTGATGCTGGGGGTGGACATGATAATCATACAGCCTCTGCTGATTGGGCACAAATGCTGGAGGCTGCAAGTCAGAGAAGAACCGAAGTTCTTATGCCTGAGAATCTGGAGAACATGTGGGCTAGAGGAAGGAATTATAGACGGAAACAGCATAAAAATACCAAAACCGGCTATCAGGACCCTTCACTGAAATGTCCTGCTATTGATGCAATTCAAGAAGGAATGGGTGCTATGCATTATGTGGGTTCAGATCCACACCTAAATGTTGTAGGCACAAATAGGTCAGAGTCTTCACCGGATCCTGACAAGGAACTCTGTTCTGAAGTAGACCATCATGTTGATGAGGTGAAGGATATCAGGGATATCCCTTCTAAAAAATTTAAAGATCTAAAGAGATCCAACAGTGCTTGTCTCCTGGGAAACCAACCTCTTCTTAAGGTATGCTCCCCAAGGTCAGAGGTGCACAACCCTGAATCTGAGAAACATGGTGAGGGATATCGGGGAAAGAGTGGTTCTGAAATGGTTGTGAGAAGAGACGGACATTCTGTTCCAAAGCTTCGGTGCCGGGTATGCACATTTGTCTGATATTGTTGCAACTTCTATACTATGATATTGTTGCACATTTGTCTGATAACGTGGAACCTATATAACGTTCGCTCTTACAAATCGGAAGGGATTCAGGCCGTGGTAGATGGGATATTTTTCTGTGGATGCTTTTATTTAATTGATTGTTGTTTGTTGTCTACTTGCACACTACAGGTTATGGGAGCATATTTTGAGAAACTAGGATCCACTTCTTTTGCTGTATATTCAATTGCAGTGACTGATGGTCTAGAGAAAACTTGGTTTGTTAGAAGAAGGTAGAGGTTTTACTTTCATTCATTTCTATAATAGTCGGAGTGCACAAGTTATGTCTGTTTGAATTTGGATAATGTCAGACAGGTTTATTTGGGTTTATATTGGTTGTAAATTTTGGGTTTTAACCATACAGTAATATATTAGGAACACTCAATGATTTTTTGTTAAACCATCTCTTTTCCCTATTTTGAAGTTTAAACCGATCTTTTATACTAGGGAATACATAAGATAGAGTTCCAAAATTGCTCTGTTCCTTGTTTATATTTTGCTTCAACATCACTGAACATTCTTTAGGTGATTTTCAGATACAGGAATTTTGAGCGATTGCATCGACATCTAAAAGATATTCCCAATTATTTGCTACATTTGCCTCCTAAAAGGATATTTTCCTCAAGCACAGAGGATGCATTTGTCTATCAGCGTTGCATTCAGTTTGATAAATATCTCCAGGTATTTTGAGTCACTTTCTACAATCCTCAATATTATCTGATGTGTTTTTTAACATCTATATCTTTACATCAAATATACTGTCTTACTTCAGGATCTCCTATCAATAGCTAATATTGCTGAACAACATGAGGTGTGGGACTTTTTAAGTGTTTCCTCAAAGGTTTGTATATGCTTGGTATTTCTTATCATAACATTAGATAAGGGACCATCATATCATTTTCTTATGGTCCATAACGATGTGGAAAATGACAATCTAAGCACCTTTTTCTTTCCTTTTTTCACTTGAAGAACTACTCCTTTGGGAAATCTTCTTCAATGATGAGGACCCTGGCAGGTATATATATCAATAAAACATTTAGGACTTTTCACATATTTGTTTAAGTGCTAGGTATATTATTTCATGCTACTGCTTTTTCCTAATATGCTAATATCTGTCTAGAATAGGTCTTCATAAACACTTCTAGGAGAGAAATAAAAAGGAAAAATGAAATAAGTTTCTCTATGGGCTAAAATTATCTTCAGTATGTTGGGAAATCTCACATCGGCTACCTCATTTGTTGGACTGGGCAACCTTGCTTAGTGTCAATTAGTTTTATGATGAGATCTGACACTACATAAGCTAATTTGTGGAAGTTACTTCGATTTAACTTTTCTGAGAGATCATTTTTAAGTATGCATAAGTTATTTTTAGTTTTTGGAAAAGTTTATTTCGTCTTTCCCTATATTCTTCTCCTTGAAATGTGTAACACCTTATCTACTATTTGTGGCCCAATAGAGAGAATTAATATCCTTTTCTTTTGTCTTTCAATAGGTAATATCGCATTTTGGTAGATACTAGAATAAAGTTTGTTAGGAATCTGTTTGAAGGTATGCATTTGTTATAAATCTATTGCATCCTTCTACTGTTATCAATAAAGAATCAGAATTGTTAATTTTACCTCTTTTAGCTGTAGAAGTAATGATAGATTAGCATGGTCTCCTCTCACATACACTCTACGACTTACCATAGTTGATAATGTGGGGGAGTATTAGAGTATACTTTTGGGTTTATTAAAACTCAAGATACACCTGGCCTCATTGTATCCTTTTTCTTTTCAGTAAATGTAACCTAATAATCTATAGTCACTTAGGCACAGTTAGATCACAATTAAACAAACTTTATAAAAAATAGAGTTGCATCTATAAACAATGTATTCTTTTATCTCAAAATCCCTAAACTCAGCCGTGATCATTTGTAGCTTGCTTCTTTTTATATCAAATTTCTAAACTCAATAATCGTCATTTGTAGCTTGTTTCTGGTCCTTAGATGCTTTGGAAATGGTTGGCAATTGTTTTGACTTCATTATTCTTTGAACAAATTATTTTTGCAATGGAAACAAAATATCCGGAAGTAGATCGTATATCAGAAGAAGATCCCGCTCAATCAACATCTGAATAACAAACAACTTTTGAATGGTTATTGGAACCATTTAGTAAACCTTTACTAGGAGATCCTTTAATGTATTTTAATATACAAATGACTACATTCCAATGATCTTAACAAGGGGAATTGAGGAATTGGCTCACCTCACTAACTGCAAGGGAAATTTCAGGATGAGTAACAGTAAGATAATTCAATTTTCCAACTAATCTTCTACACTGCTCAGGATTTGATAAAAGCTCCCCTTAGTTTTGTAGAAGTTGGTATTAGAATCCATGGGTGTGTCCACGTGTTTATTATTCATCAACTTAGTTTCCTCCAAAATATCCAATGCATACCTCCTTTAAGATATGACAATACCGAATTGTGCTATCTCAATACCTAAGAAATAACTGATTTTGCCAAGATCTTTGGTCTAAAAATGGTGACAAAGATTTTGTTTCATCTAGGAGATGCCACGGTGGTCATTGCATATAAGAACAATACCATCAACATATACTATCAAATAGACACACCCTAAATTTGAGTGACGATAAAAGACTGAATGATCTACCTCACGGGGAGTCATACCAAATTGTTGAACAACATTGCTAGATTTTCCAAACCAGATCCTAGGAAACTGTTATAGGCAATATAAAGATTTTTGAAGACAACATACCAATCCAAAAGACTCCCCTTGAGCAAAAAAACCTGGAGAGTGCTCCATATAAATTTCTTCCTGCAAATCTCCATTAAGAAAATCATTTTTGAGATTCAGTTGGTAAAGAGGCCATTGTTGAAGAGCAATCATGGCTATAAATAAGCGAACATAAGCCATCTTTGCCACTGGAGAAAAAGTATCACCATAATCCAAACCAAAAGTTTGTGTAACCTTTGGCCACAAGATGAGTTTTGAGACGATCAATAGTACCATCAGAACCAACTTTGATAGCAAAAACCCATCTGCAACTAACAACAGATTTCTCATACATTAATGGGACGAGCTCACAAGTTCTACTGTTCTGAAGAACACTCAGTTCATTAAGCATGGCCTGACACCAACCAGGATGGACTAATGGACTAAGGCATCACCTACAAATTTGGGAATTGGGAATTAACACAGAAGAAATGGACGAAATGAAGGTATAAAAAGGTGGAGATAATCTATGGTAACTCAAAGTAGTAAAATGAGGATCAAGATTACAAATAGAATGTATACCTTTATGAAGGGCAATTAGAAGGTAAAACGCAGTTGTTGGAGCCGGAGACAAAGGATTTGGCACTAGAAGTGAGTCATTTGGTGGTTGTGGGTACACTGTCTTCGAGTATAAAATTAAAGTGATGGTGGACGAGGAGAATCTGACGGTGGACTGGGCAGAAGAGGATGATCACAAACAACAGAAATATCAACTATAATAGATGGAGATACATCAAAAGAAGAATGACCCTTAAAGTAAAAACAAGATTCAATGAAGGTAACATCTGCGGAAATAAAATAGCGGTTAAGAGAATGAGAGAAACACTTACAGCCTTTTTGTGATTTAGTAAATCCTAATAAAACACATTTGTGTGATCTAGGAGATAACAATCAAGATGAGGACTGAAATTATGAACAAAACATGTAGATCCAAAAACTTTAAGAGGTAAGGAATGCACAGATTCATGAAGAAATAAAATAAAATGAAAATTTTTTTTATTTAAAATTGAAGATGTCATGCAATTAATAAGATAATATGCAGTAAGAATAACATCACCTAAAAAATGTTGAGGAACCTCACCATGAATTAAAAAGTGTGCGAGTTGTTTTAACAAGATGTCTATTATTGCGCCCAACCACCCCATTTTGTGGAGGGGTGCAAGCACATGAAGTGTAATGAAGAATGACATGAGAAGCCATAAAATGTTTAAAAGAATAAGAAAAGTATTCACAACCATTATCACTTCACAAAGTTCGAATACAAAGCCCAAACTAAGCTTTTATTTCATATAAAAAGATTGAAATATAAAAAACAACTCAGAACATTTTTTCATTAAAAACAACCAAGTGCATCTGGAATATACATAAATAAAAGTTACAAAATACTGAAAATCATCATCGTCATCATCATCTTCTCCATCACCCAGACTTTTAGTGCCTTTAACTGGAAAATCATCATCATCATCATCTTATAAATCTTCTTCTTGAATTTCTAAATATTGATCTTGAAGATTGTCTACTCCAAATTATTTTTTGCTTGAGACTTCAACTTTGTCTGTGTTAGATATTGTTTAGATATTATTTGATATTATTAAGATGTTGTTAGATATTGTTAATCACAATATCAAACAATATCTTCTATTTACTCTATTTATTTTTAGTTACTCTTTTTAATTGTACCTCTCTCTATTATAAATAGATTACCCTATGTGTGGTTTATACATAAGGGAGATTAATCTCAAATCCTATTCTCTTTTCTCTCAACATGGTATCTAGAGCTTAAGGTACTTTTTTGGCATTTTTTTTTCGTTGCCCCTGTCGCTGCAACCACCACCGCCGCCGCCGGAGTTGCTGTCGGAGCCACCATCAGAGCCGCCACCGCCGTTAGAGCCGTCGGAGCCGCCGCCACTGGAGCTGGAGTGTCAGTTCTGCCATGGCATCTTCCGCTGCCTCTTCTAGTTTTGAAATCTCTTCTAGTGTGTCTGACCCGTCCATCTATACTAACTATGTTAATGTAAACTTATCCATTGACAAGTTAACTGGCCCTAATTATGCCACATGCATCAGACATCCGATTATGGCTTAAGAGTCAGAGGTATCTTGATCATCTTGCCTCGAAAGCACCTTCTCTCACTCCTGTTGAAGACGACCGTTGGGAAACCATTGATGCTCAATTATGTGTGGTTCTCAAGGGTACTCTTGATCCTTCGTTAAAGCAACTTTTTCGTTCCTACGAAACGTGTGCTCAAATCTGGGAGCATGCCAAGTTATTATACACCAATGATACTCAACGTCTCTATGGTGTCTGTTCTAAAT
>Ga0214545_1013164_pt1 | contig 10421 bp, 3 predicted proteins | sample CNSS4metaG_FD_160064 | JGI IMG/M metagenome (GOLD analysis project Ga0214545, IMG submission 160064) | Root nodule microbial communities from cowpea collected in UCLA plant growth center, Los Angeles, California, USA - CNSS4 | ecosystem: Host-associated > Plants > Roots > Nodule | place: USA...
TAAATTTTCTGTTTTTATTTTTTTTTAGTTTTTCACTTTTCATTATTTTTTTTTTAAATATTTCAATTATTTTTTTCCTTTTTTTTAATTTAACTGTTTTGATTATTTTTTGTTTCATTTTTGATTATATTTTTTTAATTTTTAGTGTTCGTTATTTTTTTTTAATTTATAAGTTATCAATGTTTTTTAAATTTATAAGTTATTTGTTTTTTTAAAATATATTAATTTAAATTTAATTTTTATTTTATTAAATTTTTTACTGTTTATTTTTCCAATAAACTTAAATTAAAAAAATAATGAAAATTCATATATTATGAAAAAAAAATAATAAAAAAAAAACAAAAAAAAAACAAACAAAAAAATTTTGGAAAGGTGAAGTCGTTATGCATAACGACGACTTCACTTTTTTTAAAAACAAAATCGTTATAGTACAGTACGACATCACTTTTGAAAAAAAAATAAAGAAACCGGTCAGGGGGAGGACGACTTCACCTCCGATGTCGTCCTCTTCCCTGACGACTTGACCCATTTTCGCAAAAAAAAAATTAACGAACCCATTTATACAAATTCAACTTCTAACAGACCCCAAAATACAAAAAAGCCGCCATTATGTTTGTAGAGGAAAACAATTTATGATTCTGCTAAAACAAATTTTAACAAGAAAAATGAACATGGGTTTGCTGATAAAATCGTTAAACAGTTCTATTTTATGGATCTTAAATATTGCAAGGCTCTGTTCCTCTGGCAGAAGTTTTGGGGCAAAGAGTGGTAAAATGATAAAGGGAACTTGTGGAAGAAGTGCGGCAAGAGATTTTAGAAACACCAGTTACCAGAAGAAAAGAGGAATGCACCTAAGCATCTTCTAACAATGGAGGTTTGTCCAAATCATAGAAGTTAATTTAAGGGTTGGTGTATAATTTGGCTGTTTCTAAGGATCACACCAAGTTATTTTCGTGTATGGATAAACGATAGATAATTCTATTAAGTTAAGGTGAGCTGAAAATCTTACACCAAATTCAGTATTATATTAAATTTTAAAAGAGTTAATTTTTTTTTAACTATTACAAAAAAAGTGTGTTTTGTTTTTAAATTAAATTATAAACTATTTAATCTTTACAATGAAATATACTAAAACATCCTCCTATCAAGTGGTATGGAGAATATTTTTCATAAGAAATTTCACATTGAACTATAATATAAAATATATATATATATATATATATATATATATATATATATGAGTCTATTAAATTTCAAATTTCAAATAAAATAGTTTATTTTTAATTCAGAGTCTGTTAAACTTTTATGTTATGAGTAACTCAAGAAAAATTATATTTTTGAACTGAATTCTTGTCATTTATTTCTTTTGTTAATGGGATAGTTTGATTTTATCGTACCTTAGTTTCTTGTTTCTATGTATTAAAAAAATATGAGATTTTGTAATTAATATGAAACAATATAGTAGTCATAAAAATCATATCATTTTACATTAACTACAATATTATTCGATATTAATCACAAAACTTAATACTTTTTTTAATACGTGAAAATAGGAAAGTAATATGTTACAAATAATAATCATATCACTCAAATAAAAAATAATAATAAAAACTCAATTAAAAAATATAAATTTTTGAATATTCAATATATAAACAAATTTAATAAGAACTTAATAAAAAATATACAAATTTATAAAGTACTTAAAATTTAGTTAAGTTTTATTTGTAAGATTATTTTGAAAAATCATTTATTCCTTTTTATAAAACTCCTTTTATAATAGTTTGATGTATTGTTTTTTTTTTCTAAAATATTCTTAATTAAATATTTGATATAAATTAAAAATACTTTATTATATATATAAAGATATTTCTCAATTATTCTAGTATTAAATATACGAGGGTGATATATAAAGATATGACAAATTTATTGTTTTTAATTAATTTAACTAATTTTCTAAAGATTGTGAATTAGTTGAAAATATTTTAATCCTTAATGTTGCTAGTTATAAATAATGTGGTTCAATTAAACTATTAACTTCAAAGGACTCACTAACTATGCATAAATACTACAACTTAAAGTTATAATTCCTATTTATACAACATAACTAACTTCCATAAAGCGAGACTAGTGTTATAGTATTGAATAACGGAAAATATCGACAACCCAAAAATCTTTTATAAAGTTATATCGAAATTAATAATGGATTATGGCAGAAATATGATAATGTTTCCAACAAGTGTCACTTCTATGAAATATTCTTGAAATATCATGATCATTATTAGAAAATAGGTATATTATTTGTAAAATAATTATAATGAAAGTAGAGAAATAGAAAAAAAAATGAAAAAAAAATGGTAGTGACCACCGCCGGCGGTGGAAACTGACGACGGCCAACCGTGACAGCAACTAGGATTGGTGTCTGGCGACAGTAACTGCAGGGGTGAAGGAATAATGTGCTTTGGACTTTTGGGTCAAAAAAAAGTAAAAAAATTTAGGGTAAACAATTTTTACTGTTGTGTGGCTGCAGTAACGTAAGTGAAATAATAAAATAGGGTAAAAATAGAGTGAATGGTAAAAAATTTGCAAAGGTTTGTATTTTAATGGGTCAGGCCCAAATTATTAAACACTAGAAGAAGGATAATTTAAGGTTTCAACTTATCTTCTTCCTCCTCCCACATTGCCGACATCGCCATTTTTCTGCTGCGATTCTTCACCATTCTTCCCTTCTGTTCACGATCATGGTTTTTGCTTTTGGGTCCAAATTTTTCGCCACAACCGCTACGTCACAGTCACTCGCCATGCCAAAAGCGGCTATCATAGGCCGTCATGAAAAAACCAATTCACCTCCGCCTTGTTGTTGCAAAAGACTGATCAATTTCCACCATGGCGCCAACATGGCCAAAATTTAATAACACTGAGCAACACCTAAGTAACCACTCCAAATAATACTAATTTTGATAAAAGTTAAAAGAACTAAATGTTTTACTAATAATATTCATCACAAATTCAAATATTAGAGGACACATCACTACAAATAACGGAAAACGTATATCCTCATGACATTAAACCATCTACAAACTTTAACAAATTTTGAATGATCAGATTTTCATAACGTTTATACTCCATTATCATTGAATTCATTCCGAACATTATCTGACGTAACTTCTTCAAACATTAAATTACACAATTTAATTTTTCATTTCTTACCCTATTAAGTGTTCATTAATTTTTGAACCCAAACAACATTAATTTTCTGGTAACAAATATTTGCCATGATAGCAATAGTTAAAAGGTTGAGAGTTGCTACTTGAGTGAATATTAATTACTGGCAATTGTAATCATAAGTGAAAGTTTGTCTGAGCAGACAGCATTGATTATTTCCGTCACATTTGTAGCATGGCACAACTCAAACATCGGGAGTAAATGCCTAATCGTGCCAAAACAGTATTTGTCTACAAAGATGGTTTGCGGCTTTTCTTCTAATAATCTAAATAAATGGTGGACTATATAAAGCAATCTACTTCATCACTATTATAATGGCCAGGTGCTGCAAAGTCCAAAGACCTGACGAACTCGGTAATTCTCTAAAGAAGCTTTCATAAAAACGGCGAATGCCTTTCCAACAACACTGTATCAGTAGCACGAGGGAATAATTATGTGAAATCATAGCACACTGTATTAAACATTATGAAAACATACCGTAATCCAACCTCTTCAGTACAACCATGATAATTGATACATGTTCATTCATATTCTTTTATAAAACTTTAGGATTCTCTCTGTAATAATTTTTCTAAAACCCAGGGCTTACCTCACTAAGAAAAGGTAAAAACAAATAAAAATGTATTTCTATGAAAGACCTCCACATTAAAGGAAAAACAGAAACATATGCAGGTCACTTATCCTCTGCTAGATTATTTGTGCTTTGACTTGTCGGCAAACACTTCTGTGTAACATATTGGGCAAGCCTGAAAATATAAGCCCAAAAGGAAAAGAAAAAGGATATCAGCAGACGTGAAAATTGGCACTAAAAGCACTTACTGAGTTTATTAAAAATTGGTAAATATCTTACCTTATTGATGCTGAGCCATCTGTTCCCACAACTAGCGTGATAAAGATGTTTACATGGCAAGGTGATACGCTTGTCCCCTCTTTTATATTCCATCTGGCAAATCACACATCTAAACAAGAAGATCCAGTCAGATCAATTAGCTTGGAGAACGCACGTTATAACTTCAAAGCACGCAACAGACATAATACACGTAGTTTTTAAGTTAATTCCCATCTGGACGTTTCCATTTCCAAATTATATTGATGTAGATAGATTGCTGAAGGAAGAATGCTGTACGATAGTCCACCCTTTATTCCTTTTATTTTACACGGAATATCAATTTGAACCAAGAAATACAACTGTTTATAAAAATTACTCAATCATGTACGATAGTAGCAACAATCTAAAAGTCTTGAATATCAATTTGGACCAAGAAATACAACTGTTTATAAAAATTACTCAATCATGTACAAGTGGAGTTCAAGAATAACAAGCAGAAATAAGGATTTTGAAAGCTAGACACTCGACAATATATAATAAATCATAGGAGAAGAAAAAGAACAACTGCATTAAAACATAGTGTCCATAAACCAAATATTACCTCTCACCCCGTGATTTCTTCCTCAAGAAGAACCCACATTTGAACTTCGACACTGGGAGTGAGGAGATCTGTTCTTGGGTGAGACCACGGCTCTGAGTTCCGACAGCTTCACCTAATTCAAGTAGTTCCTGCAATAAATGATACTTGATGTTGAAAAATAATAAACTCAAAAATGTAGGGAATGTTTTACTTCCACCATTTTCCAAATTGCCATCTAGACAGATGTTCACATACTATAATGATTTAAGATCACACAACCATTTGACCCATTTAATTGAAAAACACGTGCAACTGATACAATTTTCTATATAAATGTTACCTTGTTTAGCTTTTACGAATTGCAATTAAAACATGTAATGTAATCAGCTCATAAGGACGCACAATTAACTGTGAGAATTTTATAAAATGATTTGGCCTACCAATGCTTTCCAAAGGTAACAATCTCCATGTAGAATAATGTACCGTGAAGCATAAAATAACCGAAGACATAAAACTAAATGAGTAACCCAGGTCCGACTCCTTAGACAAATAATTACAACATTGAGTTTGTATATGTCTTGAAGATTGACTCCGAAGTAATCAAATATATAGTAGTTGTACTTAAGGAAACACTATAATGCCTAGAAAAAGAAGTAATCTGGGACTTTCAATCCAACCTCATAGGTCATGTTGTCGGGATCAATATTGTCTTGCCAAATGACCTGCACAATTTCACAAAATGCCTAGTCAGATAACCATTTATTGTGCTTCAAACTGATGAATGGCTAAAGGTACTGTATAAACTTCTTAGATGTTCGTAGCACTAAACCATTTCAGGCTCCAGGAATCTTGAAGGAAAAATACCTGATAATCACTTGAATTACTGTGATGTCTTCGAGGACCTGAAACAAATGAAACATTGGTTTAAATTGTGAGCGAACATTTTATATGTAGGATGAAAGGACTTGACTATCAAATGACAGATCTGCAAAAGGGGATTTTGCTTGGATATAAATGAAGAGGCCATTAACAGAATCTGCAGCCTTATCTTTGGAACGCAAAAAAAAAAAAGCTCTACAATAGCTTTTAAGGGCAAGAGCTACCATATTTGGATGTCTAACAACACGGGACTTCTTATTTAACTGATTTCTTTCTGTCTCTTTAAGGAGTTGAACAGAGTATTGATAGAGGACCAGAGACAGATCCAAAGAGGTGAGTCTCATTAGTTTATTTAAAATCTGTATGTTATGTAACTAATGTTTACTAGGCTTTTGTCACTAATACTCAGTCTCATACTTTTCTCACTTCAATTTTAGGCTCATCATTTTTTTACTTCTACATGTGTCCCCACAGAGACCCAAATCCATACTTTCCTTAAAACAATAGTTAAAAGTTTCAGTATTTTCCTTCCAAGCAAAAAGACAGGATGAAGATTAATATAGAGTTGTAGAGGAAATGTGAAAATTAAGTTAGTCTATAATTTAGAGAAATATCCATAGTCTAGTTTTGGACAAATCGGCTAAATTATGACTAATTCTAAGGATCATATTAAGTGCTTCACATCATGGCATTGAGATGACTAAATTAATTACTGTACTTCAACAACCACTTAAGTTTCTACATTATGATGCTCCCAATAAAGAATCAAGGTGTACTGTATCAAGTGAGCAGTAATGCAAAAAAACTGCTGTTCATCACCAAGGAATTTACAAAAAATATTTTTAGAAGAAAATCACAAACGTACATTCAATAGAATTGTCTCGTGTGTCAGTGTTTCCACCTTCAACCCATTCTGTGTTTACTGCTGCTGTCTGTTCATTGATTGTCAATGAGTTCTCTGAAGGTCTCCTATACTCATCCACCAGTGGTTCGTGATGATTTACCTCATAACCTTGGCTGTAACGGTAGTATGATGAATTCTCAGGTTCAGATAATCCAAACTTGTAAAAGCTTGAATTTGAAGGGTATGAACTCTCCTGCGTATATGATGGAATATCATGTCTTTATCAGAATATTTCGCATTTCTCAACATTAATATTTAAAGAACAACAAAGTTTCGGATAAAATAATGAAAAACAGCTGCAGAAGCAGATCTACGTTAATAAAACAAGAAAATAAAACATATCCCATCAAACTAAGGCTTACATAAAATATCTTAAACAGGATATAAATGACAATGTTTGCAGGCACCTGAGCATGTGATGCACCAGAAAAAATGAAGTTGACATGTTCATAGGTAAGACCTTCAAAATATTCGATAAAGCTTCCTGCTGTATTATAGGGATAGCTAATGCTATTGTAATGGACATCCATGTGTGGGTTCCAACTCATTTTGAATCCTTTCTGCCAGACAAGTAATCTGCAGTCTGCAAAGTCAATTCAGAGCAAATTAAGTTATAACAATCAGTGCAAAGACAATGAAGCACACAAACACACACAAAAAAAAAAAAAGCTTCAGCCCTAACATATATGCAACTCTATCTTCAATCTTAACAGATTCACCAAGGCAGATTTGTCAACAAAAGTTGAAGTAATGAGCAGAAGACCATCCGCCTCATATGATTCAGCTACTCCTAAAATGCAAACCTGCAAAAAAGCAAATTACACAGATGATGTGAGGGCAATTCGAGTAATTCCACCAATTATGGTTTTATCTTCGATCAGTAATTGCTTAAATCCATTCAGTCAAAAAGCAAGAGTAATCCAGAATGCCTAATCTAGAATTTCAAATCAAGAATAAAGAATTTTCAGAACTAACAAATTCAGTTCAAAAATGACTTACAACATTTTAGCCAGGAATCGGCCATAACAATAATGTAATTATATCAAAATGAGTTTCACAGTTTCGTATCAGCTGATCAGAATAATGCAGCCCAGCCTAAGATCACATAAAAGTAAAAATTAAACAAAAATACGCGAGATCTCTCGGACAAAAGAAACAAAGATTCAATGACGAGGATAAGAAGCAAGAGAGAGAAGAAATTTGCCCTCGCATCTGAACCTCTATGATTTGACCTTAGCTAAAAAAAATTCAAAACAACGCAATGACGACCCGTGCATTCCTCAACAAACCAGAAATCATTTAGCTCTATTTATTTTAATTTTTTGGAAACCAAACAAGGCACACAAAATCAAAGGAGTAGAACAGTTGGTTACATACAAGAAGAATCACGTGAAGTGTGCAATCGAGGCAGAAGAATCTCGCAGCTTCATAGATCGCAACAACAGAGAGAAATGTACGAATCAAAACAAGAAGAAAACTAGGAGTGCGAAGATGAGGAATGAAAATTGATTTAAAGAATGGAATGAGAAGGAGCAAGAGAGAGAGAAGGATTGGATTCGAAAGGTGAAATTGAAGGAAGAGACTGACCTAGAGCTTCATTGCTTTTTGCGAGACCAGTGATAATGGCGAAATGGCTTCTTCACTCTTCATTTTGTAACTCACTCATCTCTCTCTGCCTTTACGCACTGCTCTGAAGCTGGTTTCACCTACACGCAAACTCCGTTAGATAGACCATGATCAGCTGCATCGCACCTTTTCACCAAACGGTACGCATTTTTATTTTTATTTTTTTCCAGCCCCTGATAACTGGACAAACGGATTAGGTAGGTAGATGGAGCAAAACACTGTATTTCTCATCTCACACTCTCACATATCATAAATCTAAACTCTCTTGTATTAATTTAGGTATTGTTGAAGCTTGAAGGCTTTTTTATAAAACTAATAAATTATTATACATATTAATTAAAATTAAACCACACTATAAAGCTATTTGCACTACTAATGTAAATTATAAATTGATTTTACATGTCATTGTATTACTATGTGCTTTATTATTAGTTTGTTACTATTTTAAAATTCGTGTCAAATATAATTTTTACTATAAAAATCATCATGAAAATATAACAAAATTTATACATATAAAATATAGTTTATTGTAATAAAAAATTTTAATTAAAGCATTATTAGTTTACTTACTAAAATCAAGTTAATATAAGAATATAGGTACTTTTATTTTATGCAATATTTTTCTAGAGTGAAAAAATCAGTATGTTTAAGTGAATTATAAAAAAATTAAATAAAATGTAATAATTGTAATGTTTTGTTGTTGTCTAGATGGTTTGAAATAAAACAACTAAAAACGTGTTTGATATTTCATTTTCAACTATCCAAATAAAGAAGTACAGTACCGAGTGGGGTTTTTTTATTACTCGATCACATTCTATTTTATATTAAAAATGTCTCGAAAATCAAATAATATATTGTTTTTATTTCTCCATAACTCATCCAATATAAAAAGAAAAACAAAAAAAGACACATTTGGATGAATGTTTGGTGTGTTTCTTGATGTTATTTACTGTTTTGAAACTGATTAGAAATAAATAATAATTAATGTATAATTAATATATTTTTTTCATTTTAAACTTTTAATTATTACTTTAGATAAAAATAATTATTTTGTCAGCTTTATTATTTAATGACCATTTTTTAAAATTGATATTTTTTTAATTCATCCATTATTTAAATTAAAATAATTATCTATAATAAAATTATAAAAAATATTTTCATTTATTTTTATAATTATAATAACAATAATTTTGTTAAGTGCGCGTAGATGTATTTACTATTATGAAATAATAAAGTAAATTAAGTGAAATTAGTGTAATTCTTGCTTGTTGGATAAGAGAAGCATCAAAGAGAAATGGATAGAAAGAACTTTTGTTTTATTTTATTTTTAATATTAATATTAAAGAGGTGATGAGATGCAGACATCCGAAAAATTAGACGTGGAAAGGGTTGTTTGATAGGGACAACCTTAGTTGTTGGCCAATGTAGAGAAATGGAATAATGTGAAACATAAAAATGGTTGAAGAGAGGTGACCAAACAAAACTGATCCGATTAAGTTGGTACCAGTTATGGTTAGTTAGCAATCAACCACATTTCTTTACCCTCTTGGAGTAATGTTAAAATAAAATTACATAGTCTTTTCTTAATGAGGTGCCATTTCAAACAGGGACTTTAGTTAAAAACATAAAAGGCGTTTTTGTTTTAAAACATAATTTTCAGGATAGAATGTATTTTTTTTTTTACAATTTTTAACATGTTAAATATTTTTCAACAATTTTTTTATCTAAAAAGTAAATGTATTTTTTAGATTTTAACAGTGACGGTTGACAAAATTAATGTGAATATAACAATTTTAACGTTGAATCTAATCATTATAATTTCATTCAAATATAAGTAATTAATACTATGGGAAGACACTTATTTATGTAGATTTTCTTTCTAACATTAATATTGTTACCAAATATCGTTCGCATGATTTGGATCGATTAGTCTATATTATACATATGTAAAAAATACTCTATGTGTATAATTTATTTAAAATAATATTTTACATGATGTATGGACTAAAATTTTCATAATTTAGTTTAGAAACGAAACATGTTTATTTTATTATTGTTTGAAGACGAAAAGAATATTTACCTATAAATTTTATATGAATATTTTTCATTTTTTTCGCAAAACACATAATTTTATTATAATCCTCATTCCCTACAAGAAGCAGTGAGGCTTTTAGTGATAAAAAATACAAATTTAAGAGTTAAAACTACTTCAATAATATGACTTATATCAAATATAAATTGTGAACAAATGTAATTTAATAAATAAAGAATTTAAGAGTTAGTAACAAACTTGGTGGGAATTAGCATAAAAAAAAAACAAGAATTCTGACCATAAAAAAGAGTATGAGAAAAAAAAAAAAAAATTAAAAGAAAATTATAAA
>Ga0214545_1013166_pt1 | contig 10418 bp, 1 predicted proteins | sample CNSS4metaG_FD_160064 | JGI IMG/M metagenome (GOLD analysis project Ga0214545, IMG submission 160064) | Root nodule microbial communities from cowpea collected in UCLA plant growth center, Los Angeles, California, USA - CNSS4 | ecosystem: Host-associated > Plants > Roots > Nodule | place: USA...
TAGCTTAAGACTTGCTTAGGTCAAAAAATCTCTGTCCCTTGACCATGGGAGTAATTCTCTTATTTATATCATAATTAGTTACAAAATATTGATCCCCAAGATTCACCAAATAATAACTAAAAGAAAATCCCTTAATCTAATTCTAAAATATTTCTTAAAAATAACAACATCTCTCCGAAACAAAATTATCTTCTACTCCTAAAATATTTAAGGATATAACAACCTCATTAACTCCTAAAAACGACACCAAACCCAGAACTTAATTCGGTTAATATTCTCCCTCGGTCGGTGCCTCCCTGACCTGATACCAAAATCCACTTGTCCTCTCAATCTACAACCGAATCACTCCTCTGGTCCAGTACAATATATATGTGTGTGTGTGCGCAAATCACTAAGCAACTTGTGTAGACAATAAACTACCTAGCTAGGAGGTAGGGGTGGCAAAGTTTGACTTAAAACCCAAAAATTGTATTAAAAAAATATATAAAAATTAATTAAATTTCCGGAATTTATAGATTCATCTTGCTGAATATATAACTACAAGTTTTTTGCTGTCAATAATAAATAGTTGTTAAATCATCAAATGAAGTAGGCACTGCTGTTTGTTCAATTCAATCGAGTAGACTTACGAATGTTTATAATTTGGAATTGCATTATAAATGGTTCATATTTTTTTTGGTATGTTTTTCTTCCGTATCGGGATGATATTTTGATTTTATCTCCTTATATGAAGCGATTTATACAGCATTAAGTGAAATTAAAATAATATTAGAATTTTAAAAAATTTATAGTATAACATATAATTAGGTTGGTTTTCGTATAACCTATATATATTAAATTATATTTCAACTTTTTTTGGGTACAATTTGGAAAATTAAATTTCGGTGTTTGGGAATTAAAAATGTAAAACATGAAATGGAAAGCAAAAACTATATGTTAAAGTTAAAATTAATAATAATAAAAACAAATCAATCCACGTGCTTAAACACCGTAATTAGTTATCTAAATATTAAATTTTAGTTTAAATAATTTATTAATTCAATCAATCCACTAAATCAATTTGTACAAATTAAATTTAAATATTATTCAATCCAATTTTTATTTAATTATTAAATTAAGATTCAATTGATTTTTAATCTGAATTTTAATTCTAGAAAGCAAATTCATATTACAAACAAAAAATTAGGAAAGAGAAAAACAAACTCAAATCAACAACAAACAAACGATCAATGAATAAGTCAATTTGTGTTGTTTAATATCGAATTTATTCTCAAATATTTAATTCCATTATATAACAATGAAAACACAACATAAGATTTATAAGAGAACATGAAATCCAGTCAAGTAAAATTTGTTGATAAATGTTGTGGTGGAGTCTTCTTCTTCTTAATGAAAATTACTAGTGAATCTCATCTCATCACCATAGTATTTAGTGGTTAATTTAAATTTGCATTAAAAGACTCAATATTTATAAAAGAAAAAACAAGCTAACTTATTGATTTTTTCAAGAAGTCTCAAATACAAAACTAACATTGTTTATAAATAATTTCTTAGAATTTTTAAAGATTCATTAGGTAATTCAATTTATATATGTAAATATTAAGTTGGCTATTTTTAAAAATATTACAAATAATTTTAATATAGATAAATAAGTACATTATTTTTAATTAATGAATTTAATTTTAAAGGACTAATAATTAAAATAGACACAATGATGTTACATACTAAACAATTAGGGATGTCAACGGGGTGGGTAGGGTACGGGTAGTAGCTCCCTTGTACCCTACCCGCTGGATAAATATCTGTCCCGTACCCGTACCCATATCCGTTGGGTATCCGTTATGCGGGTATCCGTCTATTTTTTTTTATATCCACAGGTATCCACGGGTACCCACGGGTATTTGAAAAATTATTTAAAAAATAAATATTTAATTATAAATTCAAATAAAATAAAATAAAATGCATCACTGTCATAAATTTTGAATAAAGTTCAAATAAACTCAAGTTGATACAAGTCCAAATAATTGTAAAAGTAAATATAAAATGACGTTCAACATAATAAAAATTCTTTAATTATTGTTTTGATCAACAAACTCACTTTCTCCAATTGATTCCTGCAAAATAAACAAATAATAAACCTCAATTGTCACGTGTCAAGTTTTCTTATTTTGATTCTATCATTTGAGAACAAGCATACCATAAACGTCATTGTCTATATAAGGTTTGATGTATATGCCCAATTTCAAAGAAAGGAATGAGAAGAATGTCAAGGGGTGTAAGTTTAGCGGGTACGGGTATCCACGGATACGGATACTATGATACCCGTACCCGCCCCATTAACATGCGGGTATCAAAAATATCCATACCCGCGGATAACGGGTATCCATTTTTAATATTCATTTTCTACATGTTGCGGGTTTTATCCGCGAAAATCTGCGGATACGAATTTTTTTGACATCCCTATAAACAATTGACAAACTTCTATATTTGTTGTTGGTGAGTAGAGGGTTTAAGAAAATATATTAAAAGAATTTTAATGTGGCTTTTGATACAGATTTTACACATAATTTAATGCTTTGTGATCTCTTGATTTAGCCTTCTACAAGCTATTTTTCTCGTATAGTTTACTTTTTATTTTATTTTAACTCCATCAGCTGTTAAAAAAACATTTTAGTTCTTTTCACCAAAAACATAAATTAAATTTTAAAAGCATTGAGAATAAACCAAAATTAATATATCCTATAGTGACAAAAGTATATGTCGGCGTATCGATAAATACTGTGTTGATTATATGAGGTGAATATATTAAATGAAATAGTTAAGGTTTAAACCTGAATTATACCGTATTAAAATGAATATATTTAAAACGATTATGCTATCAGTATTTTATAAATTTAGAGAATTGATTAGTGTAATACGATTTAGATTAAATAATTGCGACACTGTTGAAGTAACAACTGGCAGATGAAGATCACACCTGTGCCTGGAATTTTCGAAGGGTTTGTACTTTCAGTTGTTTTCTAATTATTTGTGTTTGACATTCACTTTTCAGATTGGGACTCAACTATAGAGCCAACTCAAGTCTATATAATTAAAATGGTTATAATTTGTGACCAAAGATTCTCTTGCCTGCTTCCTAATTATTTTTATTTCCTAGGAGTGGGTATTTTTTTTGTTATAGCACATATAGCATGTAACCCTAAATTCTATTCTATAAATATGATGTTTGACATTTTTATTATAGTTGTCTGTTTAGGGAGCATAATAGCTTTATACTGTTTGATGACATACTAAATATAAACAACCATTATTAGTTTTACAATTCAATTTTGCCAATCCTCAACGCTAAGATTTTTACATCATTGACTAATCATAATTCACTCCGAGTATATATGACTTCTGGTGTAGGGCTAAGTCAACCCTAAGAACAACTCCTAAAAATTTATAATAAATCAATAGTTTTATCTCATGTAAATATGTTATTGATAAGAACAACTCCTAAAACACCATTATAATAAATCAATAGTTTTATCTCATATGTTAATATGTTATTAAATAATAATAACATCCAATTACATATTTGAATTCCTTTACTTAAAATATTTTAGGATCTCCTACTAAAGATAAGTGACGGATATTCAGACGAAACTTAGAGCATCCAAGATAAAAATGTTAAATATGTTTTTAGTCTCTAAATTGACGTAAAATTAGAATTCGTTATTGTCTGAAACTTTAATATATTTTAGTCTTCAAACTTTAAAAATAAATAAATATAATCTTTTTAACCCAATTATGTTAATTTCTTTTTTGTGTCAAACATGTTTTTCAGTAGATATTAAAATAGAAACGTGTTAGACAATATAAACAACTCAAATGCTACCATGAAACACGTTTATAATTTAAAAAAAAAAATTAAAGTAATTGAATTAAAATAACTATATTCAATCATTTTTAACGTTTAGGGACCAAACTATATTAAATTTTCAGATTTAAAATGCGTGAATTTAGTCCTTTTAACCAAATTTTGTTAAGTTTATTTAACGTTTCAAGCGCATTTCATGATAGTATTTAAGTTAACATTGAAACAAAAATGTGTCAAATAGTATAAATAATTTAAATACTATCATGAAATGCGCTTGAAACGTAAAAAAAATTTAACAAAATTTGGTTAAAAGGACTAAATTCAAACATTTTGAAAGATGAAGGACTAAATTGATCAAAAGTTTTGAAGAGGGACTAATTCCAATTTTCGCTGAAACTTGAAGGACCAAAAACATATTTAACCCTTTTAATTTTACTTTATTTAAAAATATTCATCTCTGTTTTTAATTTTGTTTTTGTATTTCCATCTTTCAAATAAAATGTATTGTACATTTTTATATACAAATTTTTAGTTTTATCTACGAGATTCTATTTTTTATACATTCGTTTTAATTTTATCTCTTTACGTAATTCTTTTAAAATTAAAATAATTATCACACCATTTTTGTTCTTTACTGTTTATTTAAATTTATCCACTTTTTAATATTTACCCTTTAACTAATCAAATATTTAAATTTAAATGTTTCTTGAAACTTTAAATTTAATGATTTTTTAAAGTAAAATAATTAGTTTACTATTTTATCCCTTAAATGACTATTTATTTAAATTTTAAAAAAATTTAAAACTAAATTAGCTACTTACATAAAAAAATTACACATATAAGGACAAATTTTAGTTTCATGTCAAAACTCAAAATAAAAAACACATTTTACACGAGAAATATATAAAATTTTTAAAAATATCAAATTCATGACCTGTGGGTATTCGTAGATACCCGCAAATATTAAAAAAAAGTATTTCATACAATTAAAAAAAATAAAATTTTAAAATGAAATTTAAATAAAGTTATACAAAAATATAAAATAAATTAAATATACATTAAATTTTAATTTTTGTTAAGGTTAATCTAATAAAATATATATTTTTTTTTGCGGATAATGAATACCGAAAAATATAGATAATATGATACCCGTACTCAATTTATTTATAAACAAATATTAAAATATCTGCTATCCGATGGTAATAAATATCCACATATACTAATTATCCTTTACGAATTTAATCCAGAAGAACATTAATGTTTTTGTCATCACTATATATATAAGGATGGACAAGTGCACCTCCTGATTTTGTTAAAATTATTACTAATTATCTAAAAGAAAATTATTTTTCTCCCTAATTTTATATATTTGATCTTCTAATTTTATCTTTCCTATTCTTTACTCTTATTTTAAAATCTCGCTAGATTAAAACTAAATAATTTCTCTGGATACACAAGGAATTTGATGGTCTTGTACGTATATGTGACTTGCCATGCTCCGCAAATTGCAACGATGGATGAAATACACACGTAAGGAAGCGCATGCCGGTGGAGCACGAGTCTAGAGAAAAGAGACAGACCACATACTTAGTTCGAGGTGATTATATATGTCTCTAGGATTTGTACAATCCATTGTCTTTATCTTGGAAACCTGCTCTAAACAACTCATTAAATCTTTATTGGATTTTGCATCATTTGACGAAATCACAAATCTTAGAATGAAATATCGAGAATAATTACGGTTCTTTCTTTGTATCTAAAATGCATGCGTTGGTTTAATTAAGTATGATGTTTACAATGACATTGTAACCACCATTGTTAGTGACAAGCGATCTTCTCTGCCGCCCAAACGGGATTATGAGTCGTGAAAAGGGAAACTGCCTCACAAATATGTGACTGCCTCCTTGCCTGGTTTTGAGGAACATGCCGGCCATTTCATTAGGAAACTCTTTGGGTGCATTTATGGCTGCTTCAACAATCTCATAACTTCTACATTTCAAGTCAACCATTGACTTTCTTACTCCATTACCTACTAAATAATTATTAACTATCACTCATGTCACTATATACTATACCACCACTCTCATTATATGTTTAACCAAGTCTTAAAAACTTTAATTAGTTGCTTCCCCCGACAACTCAGTGTCATTTTCAGAAATGATTTTGTAGGGGTTACCATAATCTATCAAGTTTCAGAAATTGCATTATTGCTTAAATTGAATCATAAAGATCGGTATTAGAAAAGTTCATATAAATTGCAACAATATTTATGTTAAGAATTCAAAATGTTCACATTCATTGACTTGTTTATTTCTCATTCAATATTTTAAGAATGGTTTACTGGTTGTAAAACAAAATATAGATATGAAATGTTAGAGTCGTTTTCTTTTCATAGTTTTCAGATGGTTAAAAAGACAAGTAATTTCATATTTCTAGGTTTTTCCCTACAACAAACTAAAATCATTGATGACACTAGTCTAGAAGCATAATTTAAGACGGTCCTACGTATGCTTTTCATTGGAGCGATTTATGTGCAATATATATTATATAAACTGTCAATTAATGCAATTGCTTACCGAGGTGTTTTTGATTTTTTTTAGACACGGCAGTTACTATAAAATATATTGATTATTTCATAATATTTTTCTCTGACCGTCAAACGAGGTATTAAGAGCCCTATGTCATATGATCTCCAAACAAATCTATTCTGAAATTTTCTTAATGTTTTGGCTGATTGGATTCATTCTATTATCTAAACATAGGTTGTTTGTCAAGGAAAATTTGTAAGAGGGTAAGTTTGGATGATCGGTTTTTTTCTTTCTGAAAGCTCAATGTTATGTGCAAAATAGATATAATATAGTAAGCATTTATTATGTTTCCTCTTTAAAAACATACTTTATAGGAAATTACATTTACTAGAAAGATTATACAGGTAATTAGATTGTGTAATCTCACTCCACACAGAAAGAGAGAGTATAAAACTACTAACAGAAACATTCTTATTAATTACACTATTTCCATATCCTAATAGATAGAAAAACTGTCTGTTATAACTTTCTCAGACGATCCTTGAAGCCACATGCAGTTCTGTTAACGTTTGATATTAGCACAGTTTGAAATAGAATAGAAGGATTTAACTAGCTCAAAAATTTTAAAGTAAAATGACACAGTGTAAACTAAAGAGACCAACAAGATAGTCTATTTTGTTTTGAAGAAAAGTTTGTCAGAACATGATCTACTCATTTTTTTGAATTTTTATTTTGTTTTAGTAACAGTTGTCTCTAGTTTACACTCTCCTTGTCTGTTATAGCTTATAGTGATTGTAGAAGTGACAGTTTTTACAATTAAACTCTTTCCTTGGCCAAGGTGAGAAGAATATAAAAGGCAATCAGTCAACTTTCGTGAACATGAAAAAATCAACCTATGTAGCAAAAATCAAAGTACGTTTTCCAATGGCATGTTTACAAGTATACGTACGTAAATTGATTCATACACATGTTTACAAGTATAACTATTAGGTATGTAGAAAGGCATTTTATGTGTATATACATTGCACATAGTTAATGTGTTGATTAGCACCAATCGCGGGGTCGTCTTCTAATAGAGCTATTTAATTATGTCCCTTCATAATATCTCAAGGTGCTTAGTTTTGTATCTGACATAAACACGATCTCATAATTATTAAACGAAAAGTAATTTCTACATCAAATTAAGAAACTTGGCTCGTCACGTCTATTGGCGGCAACATCGATTATTGTACCTGTGAATAACGCAATGAAAGAACTCTAGGCATGGGCGAGATCATTTATTTAAAAACCCTAAACGAGGACTTATGTCACTGAATACGTTATCAAAAGTATATGTGCCCTTAAAGGTAGACACTGCATAACCCTTCGTATATTTAGAAGTTTATCTTGGTAATGAAAATTGTGTACACTCCTATGTTCTAATTGAGTTTCGTGGAGACTTTTTGAAGTTCGACCAATGGCAGAAGAGAAGACATTCCCAAGTGATGACGTGGGATGAAGATGGTCTCAGCCAATGAGAGAGTGGCACTTCAAGATGACGTGGCAGGATCAAATGGTGGGTGAGGCACCGGCTTGGCCACTGAGATAGGCTCGAGAGAGAGTTTAAATTTTTTTAACATTTTTCCTTTGAGATACCACTACGAGATAGTGAGGCCTATATGTCTTTTTCGTGATGTATCGTATGAAGTTAAAATTAAACTTTTGAACAAAACTGAGCTTTCATGTTGATGATTTCTATATCATGTTTATCAGGATACAAACGTATTTCATCCAAATAACTTCAACCTCCAAATACCACCCAAGTTTTTTTTTTTTTTTTTTATTTCACTCCTTCTTCTTTCTCCTTTTTCTTCTTCTCGCCCTCTTATAATGCCATATTTTCTTATTTCATCATTCTTTTACCTCCCGTTAATCGCCACACATGCAGAGTTCAGCAGTACTTTGGTTACTTTTAAATTAGTCTGCTTCTATCCTGATGCTTGAGTTTACATTGTTATGGTTTATTCTTTTAATAAGATAATGACTACATGTATTATTCCAGAAAAATGAAGCATTTGTAGACGAAAAAAATATTAATAAAATATATTTATTTGATACTTTTTGGCTTCTGCGTGTATATTAGATGGAGAAACATAGAGAAGATATAACGTGAAAAAAAAATATAGTAAGATAGAGGATTAATTAACTTAGTATGTCCTGTCACTTTTGCTTCTCTATCTGTAAACAAGAAAGTACAATTTTTTTTTGCATAAATATAAATAAAAAATTACAAATTATATTAAAACATAAGTAATTATATATTCGTATATAACATCTTCGTAACACTCAACGATAAAAAAAGTTGAAGATCTAGTTTTATTTTTTATGAAGTAAGTCTTGATTTCTTTGATCGATAAGGAGGGAATTGGGAGGGTTGTTGAAGATAAGTAGAAAGAGAAAGGGTTATGAGTAAATTAAAAGTTAATTATTGTATACATCCAAGATGGGGGTATAAAAAACGGCACTAGTAATGATGTTCAATAGGTAATATTCTATTAAAATTGAATGAAACATCAATTTTTGGACTTCTACTGTCGCATGCTCCAGACCCTTCTTCTCTTCCATGCTCAAGCCCTTTATAAATCTCCCACCCCACACAACACAACACCACTTCTACCTCTGCTTAATACATTTACCCACCTTCTTTCTATTCTCTCTTCTTTTCTCCCCACCCACCAACACACTCAACTCCAACAACCATGGAAATAGACATGGATACAGACATGGATGCAATCCACAACCTCCACTTCTCTCGATACACCACCATCACCGACACCGCCCCCTCTTCCGACGACGACTACGGTTGCAACTGGAACCACTGGTCTCCCCTCGTCAACTGGGACGCCTTCACCGGATCCCACGATGACTTCCACCATCTCATCGACTCTATCGTCTCCGAAGGTCCAGCCGAGTACCCCAGCCCTCAGGATCACGCCGCCAGTAACTCCCCCTCCGCCTCCATAACGGAGGAAGACGACGCCGAGGAAGAAACAGCATCTGCCGACGATTCCAAGGGCCTAAGACTGGTCCATCTGCTCATGGCCGCCGCGGAGGCCCTCACCGGCGCCGCCAAGAGTCGCGAACTGGCTCGAGTGATATTGGTTCGGCTCAAGGATTTGGTGTCCCACGCCTCGCACGGCTCCAACATGGAGAGGCTCGCCGCCTACTTCACCGACGCACTCCGGGGCCTGCTAGAAGGCGCCGGGGGTGCGCACAATCACAGCAAACATCACTACAACATCACATATGGGTCCCACCACCCCCGCGACGATCATCATCATCATCATCAAAACGACACCCTCGCGGCGTTCCAACTGCTCCAGGACATGTCTCCCTACATCAAGTTCGGGCACTTCACCGCCAACCAGGCCATCCTCGAGGCGGTGGTCCACGAGCGCCGAGTCCACATCGTAGACTACGACATCATGGAAGGGGTCCAGTGGGCTTCTCTCATGCAGGCCCTTGCCTCCGACAAAACAGGTCCACCGGGCCCACACCTCCGAATCACAGCATTGTCCCGAACCGGCACCGGACGCCGCTCCATCGCCACCGTGCAGGAGACAGGGAGGCGGTTGACGGCGTTCGCCGCATCCCTTGGGCAGCCTTTCACGTTCCACCAGTGCAGGTTGGATCCCGACGAAACGTTTAAACCTTCGTCTCTGAAGTTGGTTCGCGGAGAGGCTCTGGTTTTAAACTGCATGTTAAACTTACCGCACCTGAGTTACCGCGCGCCCGATTCGATTGCGTCGTTTTTGAGTGGAGCGAAAGAGTTGAAGCCGAGGCTGGTGACTTTGGTGGAAGAAGAGGTGGGGTCCAGTGTTGGAGGGTTCGTGGGAAGGTTCATGGACTCGCTGCATCACTACTCGGCGGTGTTTGACTCGCTGGAGGCTGGGTTTCCGATGCAGGGGCGGGCCAGGGCCCTTGTAGAGCGGGTTTTCTTAGGCCCAAGGATAGTGGGGTCTCTGGCCCGGGTATATCGGACTGGTGAA
>Ga0214545_1013170_pt1 | contig 10416 bp, 6 predicted proteins | sample CNSS4metaG_FD_160064 | JGI IMG/M metagenome (GOLD analysis project Ga0214545, IMG submission 160064) | Root nodule microbial communities from cowpea collected in UCLA plant growth center, Los Angeles, California, USA - CNSS4 | ecosystem: Host-associated > Plants > Roots > Nodule | place: USA...
ATGTCATTGTATAAACTATACACAAAGAACATAAAATAAAATAAAATGTGCATGTAATTTTCTTATATTCAAGCTCACTGAATAAAATAATATTTACTTTCACTTCACATTTTTTTTAATTGTAAAAATAATGATAAAATAAGAATCAAAGCAAGAACTTTAAATAAATAATTAGATAAGGGTAAGAATGTTATAAATAAATAAAAATATAAATTAAACAGGAGCAGTACGTAATTGGAGATTAAAAAAAATAAATAAACAGGACCAGTGCATAACTGGAGATAAATTAAATTAAATAAAATAAATAAATAGGATCAGTGCGTAACTGAAGATAAATAAAATAAACTAAATAAACAGGACCAGTGCGTAACTGGAGATAAGTAAAATAAAATAAAATAAATAAACAGGACCAGTGCGTAACTGGAGATAAATAAAATAAAATAAATAAATAGGACCATTGCGTAATTGAAGGTAAATAAAATAAAATAAATAAATAGGACCAGTGCGTAACTGGAGGTAAACAAAATAAAATAAATAAATAGGACCAGTGCGTAACTGGAGATAAATTAAATAAAATAAAATAAATAAATAGGATCAATACATATTTGAAGATTAAATAAAATAAATAAATAAACGTGATCAGTGTATAATTGGAGATGAAATAAAATAAATATAAGAGAATAATAAATGAAAATAAGTTAAATGAAAGTAAATAGAATAATATATGAGTCAAAAAAAGATTAATATAAAATCCATGAGTTTATCAAGATTAATATAAAAAGAGCTCAACCCCACTCCCCCTTATCTTATTGATTGAAGAGCACACTAATAATATTTGTAAAAGACTAGGATCTCTTTGAATTTTACTCTAAACTTTTTTTCCTTATTTTTCTTTTTTTCTTTCTCTCTCTTCTTTCTTTTTTTCTCTCTCTCACGTAACTTCTCATTCCTTACTTGATTTCATCTCCAAATACATGTATTTATAAGCCACACATGTGCTTATCCTTTTGAAATCATCATTACTTTAATTAATGAAGGGATAATGTTTATCTCTTCATCTTATCCTCTCTCTTTTTTCTTTTTTCTTTTTTTTTCTTATTTTTTTCTTTTTATCTTTTCTTCCTATCTTCTTATCCTTTCTTCTTCTTTTCTCTTTTTTTTTCTTTTTCTTTTCTATATATATATATATATATATTATATTTGTTTTATTTTGTTCTTATTGTTATTTTTAATAAGTAAAAATTACATCATGATAAAATATATTTTTAATGTTTAAACTACATCATAATAAAATACAAAACATTAGTAAACATAGAAGATTTTCTAAGTGTTTTATTTAAAATAAATAATACAGTTTATTAAAAAAAAAGGATGTTACAATACTAGACCCTACCACAAAAATATGAAAAAATGGATTAAACATAAAAATCTCAAGTCGCTTTTGATCTAATACTAATAGTAATTTCTTTCCTGTATCAACCAATAGATGCTCATCATGATCAATATCTCATGATATCATAATTATTATCTTTATGTTCTCCAATTTTATACAGGGTGGATCAGGCTATGCTTTTTGCAAGAACATTGTTAATGGAACGATTGAAAACACCGTTCCAAAAGTTTCTTGTGTATAAAATGAATTCCTACGCCAACCTTGGTGGTGCTGATTTAATGTAAGGGAAATTAAGGTTTGTTAGAACTCTATGTACAAGTCATGCAATAAATCTTCTAAGGGTCTATCAAGTGAACTTGCATTATGGAGTTCAACATTTTTAACAATCACTATGTTCTAATTAAGTTGGATGTATATGGTTTGTATGGTTAAATCTCTTAAATATGTTCTTTAGATGGCTAATAGATAAGGATAAACTTATCCAATTGATAATGGATATTTGCATTTAAGTTGGAATAAATCTATATTAAATTCACTTTGTTAATTAGATTAAATCAGATGTGGATTTCGATCTAACTCACTTGAGTTTGTCCAAATTAGACCCAACCAGAAACAATTAGATTTGAGCCCTACCTAACCTAATTGCCGATCAGGCTTGATCCAACCTGGAGCCCAACATAGCTCGACTTGACATGGAATCAACCCAACTCAAATTGACATGGAACCAACTCGGTGTGGGCTTAATGTCTTGATCCAACAGAGGCCTAATGTGACTTGACCCAATTTAGCCCAATCTTGGTCCAACCTAAGCTCGAATCGACTTTCATCTAACCAAACTCAACCCAACTTGGATCAAACCTAACTAGACTTGGCTTTAGTCCAACTCAATTGAATATTGCTTAGCCCCAAGTTACGTTGACCTAGGCTAGGTGGACTTGTCTCAATCTGATGTTAGATTTGTCCAACTCAGTTTGACATGGTCTGGACTTAATGTAGGCATGATGACTTAGTCCAACTTGGGTTGACAAAATCTAACTTAGTTTGTTTCGATCCTAGCTAGATCCGACCTCGACTTAGACTTAACCTTAAGCCTAACATTATTGAATGTGGTCTTGACTCGAGTTAGTTTGATTAGAACTTAGGTTGACTTGACTATATAATATATTGTATATAAGTTACTCACTACTGGCCATGTCTCTTCATTAAATTAAGTGCACAAATTAAATTGCACATGCTTTTCTTTAAGGAGTAAAAACAAATTTAGATTAGTCATCAATTAATTAATTATTGATAATTTAGACATAAACTATTTTTAATAGTCAAAATTTTAATACATTAATGTTAGAAATTAATTTAAAAGCAAACCAATTATAACTTTTTATTTTCAATAGAAATTATTTTAGATATTAATAATTTTTAATTTCTCAATTAATTTCTAAATTAGTTATTATAATTAATTATTTTTTATTTTTTAAAATTTGGTTGTGATTAAAAAATTTCTTGTAATATCTATCTTCTACTAAAATTATGTCTGAGTGATTTATATCTTTTCATGGTCATCCATATATAAAAATAGTTAAGATAATACTAGTTTGACCCCTCGAATGTTATTTTTCTTTTTCACGCATAATTTATTAATTATATTTTTTTCTAAACAAATATTTTTCTTACTTTTTTTCATTGAAAGAATAATTAATTAAATAAAAGAGAATGCGTTATTTCAATATTTAATTATTGGTAAGTGAAAAAAATTTCAAAAATTAGTAAAATAAAAGTGAACATTAAATTTTAACTTATTTAAATAATATACAAAAAAAACATTTTTTTTTATTATCTATCCTGATAAAAACATATGTGCTAACGTATGTGTGTTATTTTTTTTAATGATAACAAAATATAATAAAACTAAAACTATAAAAGTTAATTTAAATATGTTTTTATAATTTTATTGTAGAATTTTTTAATTTTATAGTTAATATTTTATTATAAATAATTATTTTAATTCAAAAAAATGTTAAATTAAAAAAATGGTTGAATTTAAAGAAAAATACAATTAAATTTAAATAAAATAGTCACAGGTAAAAAATTTAAACCGTTACTTATTAAAGGGTAAACTTGAAAAAGACAAATGTATACTCCAAAAAGATCAATATATTTAACTAAAAAGATAAATATATTTAACCTATACTTCTGTCTGTACTATTATATAAATATAACGTGTCCACTCTCTTTTTTTTGTCTAATTTTATCTTCGAGTATACATTTAATTTCAACTTTATTGATCAAGTGACTGTTTTTTTAAGTTTAACCGTTTCTTTTTATTCAACCATTCTCACTACATTTATGTACTTTTTAAATTAAATAAATAAAATAATTTATAAAATAAATAAAAATTATTTATGATTAAATTGCAAATATTATTTATATTTATTTTCATAATTATAATTTTATATTACTATAAAAAAAAGTGAATATAAAAAAGTGAATAAGCATACACATGTCTATTCACCGACAGTGATAAAGAGAAATTAGAATTCACTTACAATGATAAAGAGAAAATAGAAAGAGAAATTAGAATTCACTTAATGATAAAGAGAAAATAGAATTGTAATACTTGGGAACACATATCACAAAATATGATATTATATTCATATGCGATAATAAGTAATGTCGATTTATAACTCATTAATTTGGGATGTAAAGGAAGAATAGATGGAAGATGATGTTAAGATTTAACATGAGAAATTATTTTATCTTTTATCTTTTTTTTTCCAAACTTAACGGAGTATTAAATTTGTGTCTCATGTTTATCTCCGTTTAATATTAATAACAGGTATATATTCATATTTGTATCCTGTATTCGTTTTTTCTACTGTTTCAATATTAATTAATTAATTTTTATAAAATAATACAAAATTATGATAACATAAACATAATATTATTACATATACAATATTGAAAAGATGTTTGTTTTTTAATATTAAGTATTTAGAAAGAAATTATAATTGTATATATTTTAATTATATACATTTCAAATTAGAATGTTAACTAAAATTTCATAAAAACCAAAACATTTATTAAATTGAACCGATACTAATGAAACCTAGTTGATAAAATTTAAAAATATTTTTTTAAGAAAATATAAAAGAAAAACAAATATTCAAATGACAAAAATTAAATGTTTGTTTACTTTAATTCTTTTCATTGTAATGAATTCTCTTATTTTATACACTATTAAAAATTATGATACACCACTTGATCGATCACACAAAGGAAAGAAAGATTAAACTAATAATAATAGAATTTTGACATAGATATTTTATCTTATGAACTTTAATATATGTTGGATGGTAATAAAAAAAATATGACAATTACATTAAGTTATATATTATAGCAAATAAAATTTATTTATGCAATTATATTGATAATTACATGTATGATAATGAGTTAGTAAATAAAAATAATTACAAACAAAATATCAAAATAGTATTATACATGATAAAAATAAACATAAGAAAATATTAAAAAATGATCAAATGTGTGTCTTAGAAACAATTTAAGAGACCATGAAATGAAATCGCACAAAGGAAAATAAGTGTATAATTAACGGTATGATAAGATAATAAGATGAAAGACACCTTAGAGAACTAACAAAACTCTTTTCAAATGAAACAAAAATTAGTAATAATAGAATAAACAAGATTTTTTGTATACAACCTAGTAAATGAAATGTTTATGTTATTGAACACTTAAATTGAGAGTGCTAAACATTATAATCTTAAAAGAACATATATAATAAATAAAAATATTAAAAAGTAGTAAAAATATTTAAATGTGAAACATAAAAAAATTTAATCGACATACATCATTTGAGCATAATTGCATAAAGATTGTGATATAAGACAAAAAATATCTCGAAGATGAAAATGAATTTCATAACAAATGAAGAAGTAGAATATATATATATATATATACATATATATATATATATATATATATATATATATATATATATATATATAAAAGAAGTTACTTAATAGACTATAAATATTTTAATAATTTAAAAGAGAATGAATATTATGGACGATTAAGGGGATGGAGACAAAAACAGGATAAATATTTACATATTTAGTCAATACAGAGATATTTTTTTTTTTTGCAAAGATGAAAACATTTTAGACGGTAGCAACCGGACCACAGGACCAGTTGATAATTGCATTTGATATTGGGCTTAATAATTGTGATGAAAAAAATACTACATTTAATATATATTACTAATTTTATCCATGTATATTACGTTTTAATGTATATTAGTAAATATAATTAATAATTATTGTCATTAATTTTTACATCGTATTGTATTTAATAAAATATTATCGTTAATTTTCACAATATATTATATTTAATAAATATAATTAATATTATTACGTTTTAATGTATATTAGTAATTATAATTAATAATTATTGTCATTAATATTTACTACGTATTGTATTTAATAAGTATTATCGTTAATTTTAACCATGTATTATATTTAATAAATATAAATAATATTTTTAATAGCTATTATTATTTGTTGAATTAATACCAAACATTAAATATGATTTTATTTTCTATAAAATTAGAGAGTTTCATTTTAATTGATATACATATACTATTTTTGGTTTTCATCCATAATTTTTTTTTAATTTTTATTATAATTTGATACTTAATAACTGTGTATGTGCTTAGCGGAAAGATAAATAATTAAAATTGGATACATTCAAAAGAAAACAAAATATAAAATAAAGGTTATGATTTTTTTCCTGGATATGAAGTTTAAATACTAAAATACTAATAATAAGAATATCATTTTTTATTGCAATCAAAATTGTGACAATCCAAATCACGGTGCACCAATCTCATCATTATAATAATAGAGAGTAACTTCAAGATATATATATATATATATATATATATAAATATTTTAAGAAGTGTTTCAAATTTTCCAATTAGATAAACAATTACATTTCTACGAGGAAGTATAAAAAATGATAATATATAGATGGGACCTTTTATTCTAAAACTTTATCGTCGGTTATATTACCTTCTATGATGAGAAATCAAGGGGAATCCTTCTGTTGTTCAAATTAGGAACGACATTGATGTTAGACTCTAGGGGTTGATTGCCACGTGTTATCTTGATAAAATTAATATTGAGTTTTTATAAGTGATACACGTTATACGATATTATAGATAAATTTTAGATGAGTCTGAAAAAAACATTAGTCGAGTAATTTCATACAATAAGTTTAGAAATTTTTTTATTAGACAAGTTGTTGATGCATTAATTAGATCAGTCTAGCAATAGACAAGTCATTTATATATTGAGTAGAGGAGTCTAACAATATATATTAGATAAATTTTTTCATATACATATTAGACGAGTTTATTAATACACATTAGACGAATCTATCTATTTACTGATTAGAAAAATCTTGCAATATACATTAGATAAGTTTGTTCATAAACTAGTTAAATGAGTTTAGTGATATATATTAGACGAGTATATCCTACATTGATTAGATAAGTAAAAAGAAGGAAGAAATCTAGGATGAAACACATTTTAGGATTTTTGAAAGTAAAGATGAGTAGGCAAGAAAGTTGAGAAAATACACTAAATTCAAAACATCTCCATGTTCCATCTTAGAAATGCCATAAATATTGGGAAATCTAACAAAGCTTAATTTCCCTTACATTAAATCCACCACTACCAACATTAGCATGGGAATTTGAATTATTTACAAGATACTTTTGGAACGGTGGATCCAATTGTCCCATTAACAATATTCTTGCAAAAAGCATAGACATGTTTGATAGATTTTGAAGAGGCAATGTAAATATGCTCCAATGTAATGTTGGAACAACCAGATGGGCTACAGTTCAAGTTAATTGCTTTCTCACTTGCAGAAGTTCCAATGAACCCTCTATAAATCACTTCACTCACCCTCACTGCATCTTCTTCCTGTTACCATAAATATTTCAAAATCAAAATTCAACTATTGTTGAAATCACATATATCATAATAATATGAATGCAAATTCAAGTTTATACCACTTCACTTAGAGTTTTAATGCCGTAGTATTGGTCTATAATAATTGAATTCTTAACATCTTGGAGTATGATATTCTCATACGTGATTTTTCTTGCATAGCCTGATCCACCCTGTATAAAATTGGAGAATGATAATAATCAAAATGGCACCATGAGATAGAATAGAATGTCTAAAAAAAGTTCGCTAGATAAATTCTAACTTGGCTCTGATAGCATGTTAGAAGTGAGTTTTAAGCCTAACTCTATCCTACAAAATCGGCTTGTAAGGTGAGATTTGCACCTCATTTATATATTATAAAATTGTTTTATCTTTGTTGGAATTTTTAAGTTGATAAAATATCTAATGTATTGTACATATAAGTTACTCACTGGCCATGTCTTGATTCTTGCTCCATTTGTGGTGTCAATGAAGCTGCAATTTTGTACATGTACCTCTTCAACTGTCTCATGGGATTTATTTCTACCAAGGCTTCCAATGCTGAGTGATTCATTTCATACATGTTTCATTACATGTCATGCACAATTCAATCAGATATTTAACTTTATTATTACATCAATTTTCAGAATAAAGAAGAATTTAAAATTATAGAAACTACATGATGCAATTTATACAAACCTTATCCCGTGGCCTCCTTTACAAAAGAGTCTAGTTGCATTGATGTAAGAAGAACCACCATTGATGGCAATACAATCATCACCTATTTTGAAAGACAAGGTAAATTACAATGTTTCGCACAATAATTTAGCTTAAATGCACACTCTATAATGCATTGAATAAGATGAAAACCATATCAACAATATAAGTATATTATTTTAAATACTTTTTTCATATTGTCATCTTAAAATATCTGTCCGAGCAAGTAAAGTGTGTTTTTTCTTTTTTAATTTTATTTGAGTTCTCTCTTGAACTTTTGGTGTTGTTCCTCTACCATATCTTCAAAATATATTAGGGGTGGTAAAATGGGTCAGTCCAACCTATTTTGGCTTGACCCGTTTATAGCTTGTAAAAACGGGCCAGACCAGGTTGGTCCATCAAACAGAAACGAGCCAATAATCATGACATGTCCTGTATAGGACGGGTTAACGGACTTACCAGTCCACTTTTTTTTTTCTTTTTTTTTAATTCTTTTTAAAATTTTATAATTTGTTTTAAAATTTTATAATTTTTTTTATTTTTAAAATTTGTTTATATATACATATAAATTATTATTATTATTATTATTAAAGGTATATTTAATTAAATAAAATATTTTTTAAACTTTTAATTGAATAGTTAATGTTTTTAATTAGATAAATTAAAATAATTATTAAATTTATACATATTAAATTATTCAATTATAACTAATAATTGAAACTTAATTTGTAGGTGTTAATGATTTAAATTACAATACTATTATATATTTATACATTTTAAAAAATTAATATAAAGAATTAATCTTTATATATAATTACTTTTATTTTTTTAAACAAGCCAACAGGCCGGGATGGACTGACCCATACTTTGGCCCGTCAAGTTGACAGTCTAGACAGGATAGACCAGAACGAGTTGATGGATTAAAATCTTCAAACCAATCTATTCCTTTTAATATGGGTTGACGAGTTGTCTTATTAGGTTCAATCCATTTTGTCACCCCTAAAATATACTTATATCATTGATTTTAATATTTTAAAATATATTGAAAAGATTTTAAAATACTAAGATCAGTATATTTTGAAGACACGACATAAAAAAAGACATTAAAAAGTTAACAGAGAATCCGGACTAATATTTCTTAGTTTACCTGTTGCTAGAATGGAATCTTCAATTACTACATGTTTTGAAACTGCAATGTCAAAGCCATCAGTGTTGGGGCTTTTCGGAGGAGAATTGATATTGATACGAGAGAAAAATGCACCATCGCAGCCATTTACTGATATATGAGCTCCAGGACTGTTACTCATACTCAGAGATTTCACAGTAAGCCCATTACAAGAATGGAAACGTAACGACTGCATCACATTCATATGAAAAAATTCAGCCAAGGCTTTAAGATTAAGAAGAAATCTTAATTTGAATGCATTTTCTGTGCTAAAGATGTAACAAGTAAATGATGAATGGGATAAGAAACAAAGCGAAATGTAGAAAAAGAATTTGAGATAAAATACCGTTGGCCTTCTGCATCTTCTGCATTTCTCCCACCAAGTGGAACCACTACCATCAATCATTCCTCCATCACCCTCAATTGTTAGACCATTTACATAAAATACCTGAATCCAACTGAATGAATCACCAACCCATTCATTCATAGATGGAGCAACTATCTTCCCTTCAAACTGCAACAAAATTACAGGAAAACATAACAAAATTAGAAGAAAATGATCAAACTTCATTATAAATTTGACTAAAATGTTTCTGTTGAAAATCTAAATAGGAGTTTTAGGGATACATCATGTAAAAACGATAAAGTTGAACATCACATAAAAAATAATTCTTTAAAGTGCGTAGAAAATGGCGTCAGGATTCATGTTTCATAAGTGTTGTCTCGGTTAATAAACGTGTTTTTCGTTCCTCAACTATTATTGATAGGGTTTCATGATCCACTATAATATAATTTTTACATGTTGTTAGGAGAATCTTTTAAATTACTTTGATAGAGTATAGAGACAAAATACTATAAAATTTAATTTAATAACACATAAATTTTTATAATAGTTTAGAGAAAAAATATTTAACTTTATTAAACATCCTATTAAATACCTTAATGCCAACATTTGGAGCCTTGCATGGACCATTTAGGTTTAATCTTTTCACCAAAAATATTTTGTTTGAAGGTATCAATAGAGTTGCTGGCCCTTCCTCTCCACACACACCTTGCCATGCTTTTGAAATTGCCTACAATCAATTAGCACAAAAACATTGCAATCCATATATTTCATAAAGTTTATTAGAATC
>Ga0214545_1013175_pt1 | contig 10410 bp, 5 predicted proteins | sample CNSS4metaG_FD_160064 | JGI IMG/M metagenome (GOLD analysis project Ga0214545, IMG submission 160064) | Root nodule microbial communities from cowpea collected in UCLA plant growth center, Los Angeles, California, USA - CNSS4 | ecosystem: Host-associated > Plants > Roots > Nodule | place: USA...
TTCAATTTCGTCATCTTCCATTTGAGACCAAATTAGTAAATAAGCTTAATTACAACCTATATATACATGTTACAATAACTTTTTATAATATATATACATCAAATCATTTCACCTAAATACTTAAATTGAACAAAAAATTTAAATTGGGGTACTAAATTGAAAACAACTATTACACTGCCACGTGTCATGCTTGTAAGCTGCCACGTGGCACGATGATAAATTGACACGTGGCAGTTTTTTAAATTTTTTGAAAAAAATAATTAATTTTTTGAAAAAAATAATTAATTTTTTGAAAAAAATAAAAAATAAAAATAAAAATTTCATGGCTTGACACGTGTCCTGTACGGACACGGTGTTAACTCCAACTTAACGGAGAGGACCAAATTGAACCTCTTTAGAAAATTGGGGTACCAAATTGAACATTCCTAAAGTTCGGGTACCACATTGAACTTTCCGAAAAAGTTTGGGTACCAAATGTGTATTTATACCTTTATATTATGAATTAGTTTCTAAATTTGTCACTAACATTAGCTACCAAGGTTTTGACTACTAAAATAATTTATTTCTAAATTGGTCATTAACATTAGCCACCAAGGTCTTGACTACCAAAATAATAAGTCTTTAAGTAGAAAATTGGTGTCTAACATATTTTTGATTACTAAAATTGGTCATTTTCTTATAGTCGTACTTTTATGATGACAATAATTTATATTTTTTATGTTGACAACTTTAATACATATAGTTTTAATTTGGATTCACACAATAACAATTATATATTTATTATATTTTTAAGAATTACTATACACCTTTCATTATTCATATATCACGTATCGTATCTTATTATTTTAAAAAATAAACGTATCGATGTATCGAATACGTGTCGTATCCGATACACGTACCGTATCCATGCATCATAGACTATGACAATTGCCATCTATCCTATAATCATACCATAACTTAGACAAGTCTCAGAAGAAACTAATATCACGTTAGATTATGCAACCAATCATTCACAGTACTAGTGCAACTAACCTCCTATCTACCTCCTTTGCATCACTCTTCCTCCAAAGCCCAATCAACCTAAGATTTAATTAATTTCCTTAATTTATGCATTACTTGCTTCTATCATACCCTATCTCAATGTATCACCAATCATTTTTCTTTTCACACCCCAATTTGACTCCAACATATCTAGCCCCTAAATTGCACCTCACAGCCACGCAGAACAATGTTCACTGCGCTGGCACCTGGCGGCAGGCCTCGTGTCGCCAGGTGGTGCATACCACTCTGGAAAAATTCCAGAATTTCCCAACACCTATGAAGCCCCAAAGCTCCCCAATTTCATTTTGTTGCCTATTTCTATAACTCCACTAGTAATCGCACTTACAATTGTACAATTATTTAGAATAAATCATATCCATTCTACAACGATTAATCCTAGAACATCAAAAACCCCACATTTCCAAACCTTAAAAGAATGTTCATATCATTTTCGCAATTAACTTGCAATCACAATGCAATTCAACAGTTATTGGCATTATAGTGATCAACCAATAGATAATGTTCCTTTTCTCCGATCATAATCAACCTAGAAAGCTCAAAAACATTAAAATTGAACCATCACTGTTCGCGTCACCTGGCGAAGTGATCCTCATTACCAAGCCATTCATACAAAACCCATTCACACCCCAGAATTTGGAATCCGGTTTTGGATTTTTCTAAATTTCAAAATCCAAATTTTAGTCTGCTAGATTTTGAAATCCAATTTTAAAGTCTTCGGGATATTGAAATCTGATTTTAGAATTTTTCGGATTTTGAAATCTGATTCTAGATTTTCGCAAATTTTGTAACCCAATTTTGGATTTTCGAAATCGAAATTCGATATCTGATTTTGGATTTTACCATATTTTGAAATCAGGATTTTGAATCTCACAAATGTCAAAGTCCGACTTTGGAGTCTGTTGGATTTCAAAATCTAGTATTGTTTTTTATGTGTTCTTATTTTTGTTATGTATTTTTTAATTTTAGTTATTATGTGTGTTCTGAGGCGGTGAAAACATCCATTAGGTTACATGTGTACATGAATCTGAGGTAGTAAGTGACCTCTTTTGGACACATCCTGCTACAATATATTCATTGTGTTGATCGCCTTCGACATGTTTGTAATTAATGACCTTATTCTTTGAATATGTCAACGGCTCATAGATCATTCATTATAATAAATACTTTGTGAAGTTGTGAACAAACAGAGAAATACAATATTGTTTATTTCATTTGTATTTGGGTTGAGTCTGCTCACTAAATAAGGTATTAGGAAACAATATGTTTCATCTTGTGCAAAGCTCTCAGCCCAGTATGTAAAGGCATCATGTGTTCTTTCTATTTTTGCAACAAAAAAATTCTCACAAACATTAAAAATATCACACCAAATAACTAAACTTAAAAAGAAGAAAAAAAAAACAAAACACACCAAATAACTAAAGTTATAAGAAAAATATCAAAAGCAAAGCACATCAAATAAAAAAATAACATAATTGAATTTCGAAATTCGAGACCATACTAAATTGGATTTCAAAATCTGAAACACTACTAAATCAAATTTCAAAATCTGAAACACTTCTAATTGCAAGGGGTGAAGGAGTACTAAGGGTCTGTTCCTTTAGTAGAGTGGATTTGGGGGAGAGTATGAAGATAAATTTGTGTAGATTTGACTGGATGAATATGTGTGCTTTTTTGAATGGATTTAGAGATAAATTTTATGAAAGTTAGTGAGTGATTTGAGTAATGTGATAGATTAAAAAAAACTTTTAATAGATAGAATTTGAAGATTATTAAAATATCCTTTATGATAAAAATATATGAAATGATTATTTTATTACTAAAATATGGTAATACCACATATTTGCTGCGACGAATTTGTCAGCAAAATCATGTTCACATGCACGCACCAATTTAAAAGAGAATTAAGGAGCAGATTCAGAAAAAAAAAAAAAAAACAAATTAATTTCATCCTCTCTGAACCATAGATATTTGAGTGGATACATCACCATTTTACAAATTAAAAAACCACTTATTTATATGAACTATCATATTTTTTTAAATAATTATTATATATTTTATTAATTATATATATACATATTATTAATTATTATATATATATAAATATATTAGTATTTATTATTATAATTTATTATATATAATAAATAATAATATATTTATATATATAATAATATATATAAATATATAATAATTAAAATATTATAAAAAATATAATAATTAATATATTAATATATCATAATTAATTTATAAAATAATTAATATTTTGAAGTATATAATAATTAATAATATATATATATATGTAGAATAATTAATATTAAATAAAAAATAATAATATATATAATAATTAATATTATTAATTTTTGTATAACTTTTTTTAAAATTTAATTGTATAACTTTTTTCATATTCATAAAAATTTAAACTTTTTTAATTTAAAAATTCATATAATTAATATTTTTTAATATGTGTTAATTATTTGTAATTATTTTTGTAACATCAAATTACAAAATCATTTTCTTTTTTTCATAAAGGATATTTTGGTAATTTTATAATTCTATCTATTTTTACAATTTATTTTATCTATCACATCAATCAAATCTCTCATTAACTTTCATACAACTTATCTTCAAATCTATTTACTTTACCCTCGAAATCCACTCAACAAAACACACATATTCATTCACTCAAATTCACACAAATTCATCATCACACTCTCCCTCAAATCCATCCACACAAAAGAACACACCCTAATGCTATGTTTGGATTATGGTGTGGATTTGAAGGAGTGGATCAATTTGTGTTTATTTGTAGGTAAAGATGATGGTGTTTGGATTAAGGAAAATATAGTATGATCTAAGTGGATGTGCGTGGAAAGTTTGTAAAAATTTGTGTATGATATGATTGATAAATTTTAATAAATTTTTATTTTTAATAGATTAAATTGTATGATTACTATTTTACCCTTCATAATAAATATAATGTAAATAAGAAAAATGATGTTAAAATAAAAATAAAATTATTATTTAAAATTAAAAAAATAGCTCATTAATAATATTGTTAATAACTTGAAACAATTTATTAATATTTTCAATAATAACTTGAAATAATTTATATTATACTATTTAATTTAACAAACAAAAATGTACATATAACATATTACAAAACCATAATATTTTAATTTGTGTCTCTCACTAAAAATAATAATATTATTATTATTATTATTAAAAAAAAAAAAATATATATATATATATATATATATATATATATATATAATAACTGAATAATATATAAGAAACGAATTAATGTTATATATATAAATATTAAATGAATCAATTCGTTTGATTCGTTCTTTATATATATTATGTTACAATAATATTTAAGTTATTATTTAAATTTATAAAATTGTAATTGGTTATTTTTATTTTTATTTTCCTGTGATTATTGTAACATTCCATTTAATAATTTTTACGCCACTAAACAAAATATTATATTATGATAAAACAGAGTAGATAGTGGAAATAGGCTAATATAGAGTATTAATATTGTCATCCAAATAACTATAGAAGTACCAACTATATTTACAACCTATACTAGAAAGGAGTTAGCAGAAGTTCCAACTCTGATCAAAACATAAACCAGAGACTATTACATGAAACTTCATTCTATTGTTTCAATTCCTATCCAAGAAGGGAGTATCTTCACCTGTATCTTTCTCTACTCATACCAAATGATTAATGATCATTGCAAAAAGGGGAACCACATAAAAAAGCAGACACAAGCAAGAATGATAAGCTAATTTGATTAAAAGAAACATTACAATCCAATTATAAACACCATATTAATGTTCATATTTCCAACATAATCACTTAAATCACCATAACACATGAAAGATAAATGACTCTAAACTTAATTATCTGGATTATGTAAGCGACATTGGACCTCTTGGTGGCATGCACCTGTGATGATTCCCAAACTCTGCAGAGTTTGGCCTCAAGGGGTTATCACCCAATCACTCACAAGGTAACTCCCCTTCTCGTCTAAGACTTGATCAAGTCCAAGGACTAGGACCTTCTGCTACTCCTCACGACATAATCCATTCTACTCTACCTGAGCGTGAATGATTATTGGAGTTTCAATATATGTAACATCCCTAAGGAATATTACTGATTTAAATAAATACATAAAGAAAAGATAATAAAAAAACATCATGATATTATTATTCCCAAAAAACGTGGGAAATTAGATTGTTTAAACATCGCGCCACATTTATTAAAATTGTAGCATTTAAAACCTTACAATTTTCCAAAACAAATAAAAACATAAGTTTTAACATAAACAAAATCCTAGCTTAAACCCAGCTAGCCCTCACTCCGTCGCCTGAGCGTTCTCGGCATCACCTGAAACACCATCTGCTCCCGTGTAAAGAATTACACGATCATCGCCATACACAAACAGAAAGGGTGAGCTTATAAAAGATTAAATAACATATAATAACACAGAAATAAAATTAGCACACCCTTTTATTCTATTCCAATTAATTCTTAGACCAGTCCCTAACTTCTTAAGGATTTACAACCTTCAATTCACTTAACATTGTTAGCCTTGGACTCAGGGTTTATGATGCTCGCACGAACCTGTCCGTTCGTGGTCCTGCTTCTTCGAACCTCCCCGCTCGTAGTCCTACTCTACGGACCTGCCCGCCCGTAGTCTAACACACGTGATCCACCAGCTACGTACCTCCCCGCACGCAGCATCTCTCGAGTGTGAGCCGAACCATACGAACCTACCTCGCCTGTATCCTCACACGAGAGTAACTGAATATGAACCTCCCCGCTCATATCATCACGTGTTACCTCCATCCATGAACCTACCCGCTCATGGCACAACATCCCCTGATCCAAGTTTCGCCTCAATTGCATCTAAACAACACACACAAACCACACATCTCGCTTAGGCAAGAAGCTCTAGCTAGAGCGATCAGGCCTGACTCGCTTAAGCTAGGCTCCCTCGCCTGGACGAGCCTGTGACAGCAACAGAATACGTGAACTCGCTTAGGCGAGACCTTACTCGCTTAGGCGAGACCTTACTCGCTTAGGCGAGTCCCCCCCATTCGCCTAACATCAACACCCTCGCCTAGGCGGCGAGTTAAACACTCCACCAAAAACAAACGCGAGTTCTCGCTTAGGCGAAAACCCCTCACCTGGGCGAGATGCACCAACTCGAACACCACAACGCTCGATTTCTCACTTAGGCGAGATGCACTCGCCTAAGCGAGATAAACTGTCGCCCAAATCTTTGAGCCCTCGCTTGGGCGAAAGGTCGACGTACCAATATTCTCACGTCCCTGATTTTCTAGCCTGAGTGAGCCTGGCTCGCTTGGGCGATAAAACCAGACATTTTCACTGTTACACACACAAAATGCAATTCCCAACCACAAAACCATGCCAATACACAATTCGCTCATTACCAATTCACCCAATGTTACATTATTTACAACTCATTCACTAGAACAAATTATAATTCCCCACTCCGACTCTCAAACCAGAGATGAGACCATACCCAATCATACATTAAAAAGAAACCCTTACCTTAGACATACTCCATTCAAGGGGTTAATCATACAGTACACAAAAACCACAAGATTCCAAACCCAAACACATAGAGCACGAAAATTCAGGCACACCAGCAACATTTCACACATGATGGTTCTCTTCTTGCCCCAAAATTGACTTCTCTTGGTGCCCTCTAATTCCAACCCTCTTGGTTCTTTCATTAGCAAAAATAAAGAGAGCTATTTCGTTATGAACGGGATTTGAACACACACCCTTGAATTTCCAAAGTTAGGACACAACCAATTCAACCAAGGCATGTTTATGTTAAATCCTCTAATTATGTAATTATGTTAGTATCCCACATAACCATGCAATTTAATAAAATTAATAATCAATCAAATCACACAATTGGCATACATAGGACTCGAACCCAAGTCCTCTCACACAAACAAAGTACTTTCAACCACTTGAGCTAGTACTTTTCCACATCATGTCCCTCTGCATTAAATTTCTTAAAGGCTTCGATTACCCGCATTTATTAAATAACTTCCTAATTAACTATTTAATTTTCCCGGGTCTTACATTATCCCCACCTTTAAAGATTTTCGTCCCCGAAAATAGGACTTACCAGGAAACAAGTGAGGATAGGATTGCCTCATGCGATCCTCCATTTCCCAGGTCATCTCCTTAGTAGTCTCGTCCCAAAGCACTTTCACGGTTTTGATCTCCTTCCCCCGTAGCTTTTTCACTTGCGAGTCAAGGATTCGCACTGGTCTAGTGTTCACCGTCAAGTCTTTCCGGATCTGAATATCGTCTGACTCTAACACGTGAGATGGATCTGCTATGTATTTGCTCAACTGAGAGACATGAAACACATTGTGCAGATTCACCAAGTGTGACGGCAGGGCGATCTCATAAGCTGCAGCGCCAATTCTCCTCGAAATCTGATAAGGCCCAACAAACCTCGGGGTTAACTTCCTTGATTTGATTTAAGGGCAGAAATCTCAATTCAACCTAAGAAATTACATCTCCAGGACATAGAAAGAGAAGGAATCAATGATTAATCCCAGAACAGAGGCAGAACTTCGAATTCAAAGCAAAACGAAAACCAAACATTAGAGGATTGACTTACTCGGAGGAAGGAAGCTGGGAGTGAAATCAATAGGGAGCTTTGTAGGAGTTTCTTTTCCAAAATTTGATTGCAAAAGAAGGAGAAGGATTAGAGTTATAGAGAGAATAGAGAGGTAATTGTTTGGAAGAGAAACTGAGGAAAAAATTATGTGGGTGGGAAGTGTTTTGTTTGAGTGTAGGGTGACTGGTATACTTAGACCAAATATTAGAATAGAGGAATCTCACAATTATATTATTATTATTATTATTATTATGTAAATAATAATAATAATTTTTTTATTTTATTTTATTTTATTATTTATATTTATTGATATTATGTGAATTAAATTTATTCAATTGTGTATAAGGAAGAAATATGGTAATTATAAATTTTCATTGATATTTTATCATATTTAAGCAATTTTCCTTGCAAATCTTTATTATAAAAAGTTAGCAAAGAGAGTTCTCTCTTGTTGTTCGTTTTTAACTATTTTTTTGGGCTTTTTTGTAATTTTGGGTCATTTTGACCAAGAATTTGTAAATATGGGTCCTTTGAATTTTTTTTTGTAAATTTGGGTCATGTCGTCAGGGGGAGGACGACATTAAAGGTGAAGTCGTCCTCCCCAACGCTGCTTTCCTTTTTTAAAAAAAAAAATCGATGTTGCTAGGCAGGAAGCCAGTTTCTGCACTGAAGTCGTCAGGTAGAAGACCGGTTTCAATTTTTTTTTTTAACGTTGCACTTTTATTTTATTTTTTTAAAATTTTCAATTTTCTTTTTTTTAGCCTCTAAAATTTGATCAATTTATTTTACACAATTTTCTTAAGAGTCGATATTACATTTAATTTATTGGGAATTAATTTTGTTATTGGTACAATAAATTAATTTTAAAAAATACGTTACATAATAATAGAAATAACATAATTAAATTTACAACCTAAAAATACATAATAAATATAACATAATAAAAATAACAGAATAAAAATAGCATAATAAAAATTACATAATAAAAATAACACAATAAAAATTACATAATAAAATTACTAACGATAGGGACAATTGCCCCTATGATGTCCTTCATTTCTACAATAAGAACATTTGCTTCGTCTATTTGGATTTGGTTCATCCATCTCATTATGGATTCTATTAGTTGGTGGTCTTCCCCTTATCCTACGGTGCATGTTTGGGTCTGGAATGAAATTTGGTCCGGTGTATGGTGACCAATATTCTTTATTCCTAACCGGATGAAATTGTATTTCATAAACTTTGTTGATGTTGTAGAGGCTATAAACTGGATGAATGTATGAGGTTAGGTCTATATGCGAGAAAGAGCAAACAACTATTACGTGATGACAAGGCAGTCGAAGAGCTTGAAAATGACCACAATCACATCACCAATCATTTAATCTAACTGTAAAAGACATTGGTAGGCGGTGATCATGTGGAGAAAACATCTCTTGAACTTGAAATTCATTATTTTCTCGAGTATCGACGAACTTGACACATTCCTGTTTGTTGTTGATTTTTTCTAATGATAGCATTAATTTCCTCTGTATATTGGTGGCCTGCTCATAACATGGAGTCTGCCTTAACCCCTCTCTCAACAAACCATGTTGCGGTCCTTTCAAATGTTGCCTTAATTAGAGCACAAATTGGTAATGAACGAGCTCTTTTTAAAACAGAATTCATACATTCTGCCAGGTTTGTTGTCATGTGCCCGAATCTACTACATCCATCGTAGGCCTGAGTCCATTTTTGTAATGGTATCCTGTCGATCCAAGATGCCACTTCTGGTGAATGGGATCTCAAAGCTGCCAATTTAGCATCCAATATCGGTTGCTTCACCTCGTAAGCTGTAAAAATACAATTATATTAGTTAGTTTAATTATTGAATGTGGTGAATGAAAGAAAAAATTTATTACCCATATTCTTTAACCGGTTCTTCAATTCGTGATTCTTGAATTTTTTGTTGAAATTTGAAGCAATATGACGTATGTAGTATATTGATTGTAGTCTATCTGCTTCCCATTGTACTTCTTCAAATTGTAGGGCTGCCAATATGCCTTTTCCCCTATCTGTTATCAAGCAGAGGTTTGATTGTGGTGTAACATGCTCCCTTAAGAGTTGAAAAAACCATATTAAGGCCTCCTTTGTTTCTCCTTCCACTATTGTGAAGGCCAAAGGGAATTTATTACGTGACCCATCTTGAGCTAGTGTTGTTAGCAATGTCCCTTAATATCTTCCTGTCAGAAATGTGCCATCTACTTGGACAATTGGCTTGCAATAGTTAAACCCTTGGATGCATGGTCCAAAAGACCAAAATACGCGTTCCATAATATAGCAAGAAGGGTCAGGTTGGCCACTTACTTGTACAGGAGATCCAGTGCATTGAATTATTGTGCCGGGATTGCTTTCTTGTACAACTTGATACCACATGGGAAGTTCATTGTAAGACTCTTCCCAATCTCCGAACTCCTTAGCAAGCGTTTTTTGCTTACCATTCCAGGCTTTGTCATATGAATTGAATATCCGAAACGATTTTTAATTTTAGCTACCAAACTTTTGATAGGTATGGAAGGATTTTCCTTTACAGAGTTCATCACAATAGAACCAATTTGGTTGGAATCAAGATTGACATGATCTGCAGGTTGCATGGTTGACAAACACGTGTGTGATCCGTCAATCTTTCTAAT
>Ga0214545_1013176_pt1 | contig 10410 bp, 10 predicted proteins | sample CNSS4metaG_FD_160064 | JGI IMG/M metagenome (GOLD analysis project Ga0214545, IMG submission 160064) | Root nodule microbial communities from cowpea collected in UCLA plant growth center, Los Angeles, California, USA - CNSS4 | ecosystem: Host-associated > Plants > Roots > Nodule | place: USA...
TCCGCTCAATTAATAAAGCTTTAAATTTTCCCGCGTTTTGGGAAAATGAGGTATTATTAAACGTGCTGTCTTATTTATTCCATTTATTTATTTATAAATTAGTAATATCCTGACGGGATGTTACATAGTCCACGCAGTCATACAATCTGCCTTCGAACGAGTCTGTATCGAACATATCCCAAGAACCGACAACATTAGAGCCAACATCCTCTCAAAATTAGCCAGCACCAAATTGAAAAGCCGCCACCGATCTCTACTACAACAAACATTATCTACACCCTCCATCACAAATACCTGCCAAAACCTAACCTACACCCCAACTGACAGCATCACCCCTCCCCAAAACCATAACTGGACCACCCCCTATATCCAATACCTAAAAACCGACAACCCCCCAAAAGATGCGGACAAAACTTGGCTAGCTAAGGCCGCCAGGTATACCATGATAGACGATGACCTTTACAAGCGCGGATACAGCCAACCTCTCCTTAAATGTGTCACGACAGAGCAAGCGCAATATATCATTAAAGAGCTACACGAAGGCATTTGCGGCTACCATTCCAGCGCACGTACCATTACTACAAGAGTCCTTAGAGCCAGATACTTTTGGCCGACTATAGAAGCAGACTGCCAGGATTATGTCAGAAAGTGCAAACCATGCCAAAAACATGGCAACCTCATCCACCAGAAGCAAGAACAACTACACCACATACTATCCCCATGGCCATTCGCTAAATGGAGAATGGATATCCTCGGCCCCTTCTCACCCGGCAATGGCCAAGTGAAATTCCTGATTGTAGCCGTCGACTACTTCATCAAATGGATAGAAGCCAAGCCGCTAACCACCATCACGGCCCAGCAAGTTCAATGGCCGACAATTTATAGATAAGGAGCTAGCCAAGTTCTACACTGGCCTGGGCATCAAACACATCACAAGTTCTGTAGAACATCCACAAACTAATGGACAAGCAAAGGCGGCCAATAAAGTTATCCTAGTGGAACTGCGCAAGAGATTAGATAGCACCAAAGGCCGATGGCCCGAAGAGTTAGTATAAGTGCTATGGGCTTACAGGTGCACCCCTCAATCATTAACAAACGAATCCCCATTCAGCCTAGTACGGTGTAGACGTCATGATATCGGTTGAGATTGGCGAACCCTCGCTGCGCCGAGAACTATACGACCCAACCCACAACCACCAAAACATGGCCACGCATCTCGACCTCCTACCCGAACTCAGAGAAATAGCCCAGATACGCAATTTAGCTGCCAAACGACGAGTTGCCAGAAAGTATAACGCAAACCTATGTCCACGATCATTCGCAATCGGGGACTTAGTATGGAGAATGGCCAGCAGTGCAAGCAAGAAGGATGGCAAGTTCTCCGCCAATTGGGACGGCCCATACCGCATACGTGAAGACAGAGGAGGAGGAGCTTATCGCCTTGAACATCTATCTGGGGAAGAGATACCCAACACTTGGAACGTGTCCCACCTCAAATTCTATTTTAGTTAAATGTATACTGCATTAAGTCGAATACTTGTAACCCTGGGTGTACTCTTTTTCCTCACCTGATCTTTTTTCCCTAACGAGGGTTTTGGCCAGTGGGGTTTTAACGAGGCACCCCATATTCAATAAATAAAATGAAGGGTTCTCAACTATACAACTTTCCTATGTTTTTACTCTCATATTCGTTTAAGTTCCCCAGCCTTACCACAAGTAAGCGGCCTGGGTCGAACACCCTCAACTTGATGTTAATTCGTTTAAGTTTCTCACTCTTACCACAAGTAAGTGGCCTGGGTCGAACACCCTCAACATGATGTTAATTCGTTTAAGTTCCCCACCCTTACCATAAGTAAGCGGCCTGGGTCGAACACCCTTAACTTGATGTTAATACGTTTAAGTTCCCCACCCTTACCACAAGTAAGCGGCCTGGGTCGAACACCCTTAACTTGATGTTAATACGTTTAAGTTTTCCACCCTTACCACAAGTAAGCGGCCTGGGTCGAACACCGTCACACACGACATGCAAACAAACATCTCATACATGCACAAATAGAACGAGCAATTAACCAGGAAGTAACCGGCATTCATATCAAACATCAAAATAAAGCAATGTACGAGTTATTACAGACTTAGAATAATTAAACCAAATTGGAAATATCAAATTGAAAATACTAAGCCTCTTTCTGCTCGGCCTCTTCCGTCACCACCTCGTTATCGCCAACATAAGCATCGACCGTATCCTTCACCCCATCCCCTTCTGGGCTAGATTTCGCTTCGTCTATAAGCACACCATCAATGACATCTTTATTGACATCAAACCTAGCGTCATTACTGTTAACATTCTCATAAAAAAAAATGACGCTTGACGAATCCCCTTCTGAAAGCCATTGATGTGTTCTTGAATTATGCAGCTCTTTAAGTCCTCTAGTTCACCCTCCATCCCGTCGTGTTTTTCTTTGATATCGTCATAGTCGGCCTCAAGCTCTACAATCCTGCCCTTCAGCTTTTCTTCAGAATCAAGGCATTGTACCCTCCACGTAGCGTGCCTCTTCCTTTCCACTTCCCACTCCTCCTTATCCTTCTTCCAAGCTTCCTTCTCTTCATCGTCCTTATCAACTTTCTCCTGCAACTCTTCCACCTTGGTCCGACTTCCTTCCTTCAGCTCTCATTCGTATAACGATCCCACACGCTGACTAAGCAACAAGGTCTTGCTGCTAAATTCAACCATGGCCTTCACCAAAGCTTTTGGCTCCATATTGTCAATTGAATTTATCAGTGATTCCGGCACATTAATCTCAATGTCTTTCCTAACAGTAGTTTTCGGAAGCTCAATCAACCCAGCTTTCGGCCCCTTCACCCCATTGGCCGAGCCTGCTCCTATCACAGCAGCTCGCACTTTCTTCACGTCTTTTGCCCTTGCCCGGCCTAATAGGCAACTCCGCTTTCCTTTTTGTACCTCCATGCACGTGGACGTCTACTAGCGAATCTTGCAAATTGGGAACCATAGTGTTCCCGGCAGCTTTAGCCTTCACCGCCTTCTCCTTACGAAGGGTTTGGAAAAGTGTCAAGTTCTTCTTCCCAAGTTGCGCCATATGCCCTGAAGTACACAACACACAAATCGTCAAAATACTCCAACCAATAACAATGCTCAAAGTTACAAAAAAATACCTTTAATATCTATAATGGGGTGAACTGAATTATACACCCTAACTAAGCCCTTAGTGGGCATCTTATCGCTAAATTGCATCAAAGTATCCACCACATCCTTCTCACCCACCGATAGATCTTCCCTCGAAATCACCTTATATCTCCAAGGGTTGCCGGTCCAGAAGAACGGGAATTTAGTATTACCATCAGCAGTATAGAAATGTGATCGACCAGCTGGTTTTACTACAACTTTGAAGAACCCATCTTTGAAATGCTTGAATGACTGAGTGAAGGCCTCCAATTTGTTGAGACCAGGCTGGCTGATTAACGACAACCATGTTATCGGACTCTTCGGCCTCGTGACAAAAAAGTATAGGAACGCTCGAGGAGACGGTTCCAAGTACAGCGCCATGCACAATAATATGAAAGCTTGCAAGTACGCCCAGCTGTTCGGATGAAACTGAGTAGGGGCAACGTTCAACAATCGCAGTACTCCCATAGTGAATTCGTCGAATGGTAGTCGGATGTGCAGCTGTGAGAAGTGGCACATATACATGTAGAAGAATTCTTCGGCTGCTCCTTCTCGGCCATGGCACACGCATTCAACAGCAGTAACCCGCTCTGGAGCAATTATGTCCCCTCGCGCCCCCTTTTCGAAAATAGGTGTACAATTCAACCACGACTTTAACAAACACGACCATCGAAACAACGATCGCTGAGTCCGTACATCTGTCGCTACCCATTCGTATCTGATCTTCACCGGCCAATTACTCTCCGCTAGCTCCTCGGGCGGATCTTCCCTAATTTCAACCACCCTCTCCATTGGGATTCTCCCTACACTACCCATTTCTTCCCTATCGTTGTTATCATCTCGACTACTCCCGCTATCCCTATACCGCTCACTACCCGAATCTGACAACGAAAACCTATCGCCACTACTAGACATACCTGATTTCTTTAGAAAAGATGACGGAGGAGGAAGAGAAGATATCAGACAGCTCTAAATGCACGCAAACGAATTTTTTGCAAATGAGACAAAGTGAATGAACTGCCAACATCATCTTCATTTATACACACGAATTTCAAGCGTCATAACCCTTTCCCGCCAAAAACATATCTCTTTTCAATCATCACAAAGTACCAAAATGGCGGCGCCAAACCTCCCTAAGTCAGCCTTCTAACGCCCTTTCACCTTCCACAAACCTTTTCAACTGCCACAAACCTTTTCACCTGCCACAAACCTCTTCGCCTCTTTTAGCCTTAACATTGTTCATCACACTTAAAGGCTGGGGGACTGGTGTATCACACCTAGCCGATCTCGACTAGCACATCAATACATATCATCCTTCACCAACACATCGTATCGGCAAAGGCTGGGGGACTAGTGTACTGGACTTGGTCAACTTAACCATATAAATGACAACCCTTACGTATATGCCGGAAACAACCCAAGTACACGACTTGGGCCGGCATGGACTTAAACTCGTAATTGAACGAAGGATAAGCTAACAACAAAACGGCCAACCTAGGACAGTGTGCGGCCAAGGACGACATTCGACAAGTTGAGGAGTAACCGGATCAGACCGCTCCTAAAGACTTAGCAAAATGAAATCCCTTATGCCATCCAATGAGCCCACAATAGTCGAACTAAGGGCTTGGGCCAAGGCCCAGGTCCACTTACAGCCTAAATTGAGGCTCAAACCAGGGCCCGGCCCATGCCATAACCAGACATAATTAATACTCTATAAATACATGTGGACCCCATTAATTAAAGGTATGCATTCATTAATCACTGATTTGACCTTTTGAGAGTTTTGACTCACTTGAGCTTTGGAGTCCCTTCTGCAGGTAACCCCTCCTGGGTCCAAATCGACATGTACCAACCGAGAAGAGGCCAACTGAGGAGATAATAGACTACATGGGTAAAGTGACGCTTGTGCCTAACTTATCTTGTTTGTTCTCTGCAGGAACACACCACGTCCATAAACTACTTTGCTAGTGCCTTAAAAAATTACCAAAGTAGCGAGAGAAGAAAAAACCAAAAATACCACTTCTCAAAATAAACAAAGATCATATATATTGAGGCTAAATATGTCAATTCAGATAGTTTTTGAACACAATGGTCTTAAATGATCAAATAACCACATAACCAAAGTTTTGGACAAATGTCATAAAAATAAATTAGATTAATTAAGTAATTGATAAATAGTAAATACCTAAAAGGTCAATAAAATGATTATGTATAAGGAATTTAAATATGAATATTTGGAAAAATTCCAAACCAATTTGGGTTCTTAGTTTTTATAGCCGATTAAAGTAAACATAAAAAGAAATCGATGTATATAATTGGTACATGTAATAAGCTTTTTAATGAATTACTTTTTCAATCTTAAAACAACTAGTTTTGACCTTTTAAGAAATTCCATCCTTAATCAAGTATTGCTTTGAATTAAAATATCAATTAAAAGTTGTATTTACAACAACTAAAAATAATATATTCATAAAAAATTAAATTGTTATGATTAAATAATCTACAACAATATATAAAAAATATAATATATTTTTTTTATATTTCATTATTCTAACTTTATTCTTAATTATTTTATAAATAATTTATTTTTAATTGTTATTTGAAAAAAAATATTTTAAATTATTATTTAAAAGAACTGTATACATATTTTATTTTTTAATTTTATATTAATAATTATTTTAATACATATTATCGATCTTAATTTTAATTTTGATGAAAAATAAAAAATGGAACCTGCGCCAAGTAACGATGTTCGCTATTCTTAATAAATTATAAAGTTAATGTTGCTAATATTTTAACTTTTAAAGGTAAAAAAAAAAATGAAGATGCAGTCATGTGATACAGCCCAGTGATAATAAATTATTTGCATCACGTCCTTACAGAGTCACGTTTTTAACCTTTTTCCATTTCACTATCACTCCTTACTGGTTAGGTAGCATTCTTTCGCCTATAAATCCCTTCCACATCGCTTCCTCTTCTCACAAACTCCAAAACTCTGCAACAACAACATCAATAAGAAGAAGATGGAAGAGGAAGGCACGGATTCGCGAAAGCAAGCGAAGCTCGTAATCATGGAACTGGCCAACATGATAAGCGTTCCGATGGCCCTAAACGCCGTCGTTCGCCTCAACGTTGCCGACGCCATCTGGAACGCCGGCGCCAACACCCCCATCTCCGCCGCCCAGATCCTCCCCCGCATCCTCCCCGCCGGCGACGCCGAGAACCTCCAGCGCCTCCTCCGCATCCTCACCAGCTACGGCGTCTTCCACGAGCACATCGACGCCGGCGAACGCAAGTACTCCCTCACCGACGTCGGCAAAACGCTTGTCACCGACGAGCAAGGCCTCTCCTACGGGGCTTACGTTCTCCAACACCACCAGGTCCGATTTTTGAAGAGTTTTTTTCTAATTAAATTTGTTGGTGACGCCTGATTTTTAGTACAAATGTCCTTATGAAAACGAATTTTAATATTTTAGGGAAATGTTTATCAATTAATTTAAGTTGAAGAGGTCTACCAATAAAAGAAAATGAATATTAAAAATAATGACTCATGTGAGTGATGTAGTTGTGTTGATAGGACGCGCTGATGCGAGCGTGGCCATTGGTGCACGAGGCAGTGGTGGACCCTACGAAGGAGCCGTTCGAGAGGGCGAACGGAGAGGGAGCGTATGGGTATTATCTGAAGAAGGAAGAGATGAACGAGCTGATGGTGAAGGCCATGTCAGGGGTGTCAGTGCCCTTTATTAAGGCCATGTTGGAGGGCTACGATGGCTTCCAAGGTGTGGAGAGGCTGGTGGACGTGGGTGGTAGTGGCGGTGACTGCCTCCGCATGATCCTGCAGAAACACCCCACCATCAAGGAGGGGATCAACTTCGATCTCCCTGAAGTTGTGGCCAAAGCACCACCAACCCCATGTGAGTCACTGTTAGGTTCTTGTTTTATGAAATTGTTGTGACCACATGTGATTAATATCATCGACTCATTCATCTGTAGATGTAACCCATGTGGGTGGTGACATGTTCAAATCTATTCCCCAAGGAGACGCTATCTTCATGAAGGTCAGTCCACTGCTCACTACTTTATTTTAATTTATTTAGGATTAACTTTTAATCTTAAATTGTAATCTTAGTATAGAAAACTTTATTGATTAAGACAATTGTTTGGTCTTAAATAAGTTTATAAAACATAACAGAATTTTATTTTAAGATTCATTGATCTATTTTAATACATACATTTAATATTTAAAAATTTTAACCAAAATTTAATTATATTAATCATTATTAGAACTTAAATAAAATTAAAATTAGTATATTAAGATGATATCTTTCTATTATACTAAAAATAAAATTTATAATACTTGTTATAATTAATTAATAGATATGACTGATTACGGTATCACTTCCAATTTCATATATATATATATATATATATTATTTCTTTTTCTTTCTGATAGTAGATAATAGCGGTTGGTGGGTTAGCTTGTCTCACAAAAAAATGTCTAGAAAGAGAAAAGAAAGATGTTAACTACTCACTGACCAGACAAAACAAAGTAGTATTGTATCATTCTCGTGCCGATCTCCTCGTAAAATTAAACAAAGTATGTATACTTGGGTCACCGGTAAAATTAAACAAAGTATGCCTAATTACGGTCACTTTTGCCTGAACTCTGAAAATGGTAATTTTATATTATTTATATCTGCTATATTTTATCATTTATTTTCAAAATACAAAAGTTGGAACATAGATTAACCCATTATTTAGTGGAAAATGATGTACTCGTGTTATTTGATATTTAATAGGGAAAAATTGTATATGTTTTTTTTATTTGTAAATACTATTTTATTTAAACTTTTTAATATTGATTAAATTAAATTTTTTATTTTTTAATTTGAAATTAATATTGCATTACATGTATTTTTTACAATTTTTATTATATGTAATTTTTATATTTTTATATAACTTTTACCTGTCATCATATAATATATATAAAAAAAAATTAAATCTAATAAAAGAAAGAAATTAAATCTAATAAAAAAAAAGAAATAATAAATAAAATTGTTAATTAATTAAAGGAATTTGTAATTTATGAGTTAGAAAATTATAAAATTAATTATTTTAAAATATCCTATCTGAAATTTCATATAAAAATAAAATTAACTTATAAAATTAAAATGACTGGTTTTTCCTCACGAAAAACAATTTTCATCTTAAGTTTAAGATGTAGTTATGATTTTTTTTATTAGAGTTGTCTTATGGGCATAATATTGAGGTCTTTTTGTTAAAAAAATATTACGGTTTTTAGGTACTAACGCCATAAAGTATAATGGAGACGCAATATATATAACTCATTCGTAGGGTAGGGATATATATATATATATATATATATATATATATATATATATATATATATATATATTCACTACATATATACAACTGATAACGTTGGTATGGATAAAAGATTTAATTAATCTTACAATTATTAACTCATTCGTAACCCTCGTTCTCTTTACTTTATTTTATTACAAGCATTATAAAACATAACTTATTTTTACTATATTTCTTACATAGCACTAATTATGAATAATAAAAAAATATATATTAGGATGGATTGCTGCAATACTTAAATAAATTATTCATCTTACTTTTTATCCGATGTATTCACCTTAAATTCCTAACAAACATGTTACAGGAAAGATTTATTTGTAACGAACAATATGCAGATTCATGTTGTGTGTAAAAATTTGTCTAGTGATTAGTAGATTTTGAGAGCTTTGGCAGGATTTAATGACTGGTCTTTCTCACTGTAAACATTGTTGTGCATTAATGACATCTATTATAGTTTTGGTGAATAATATATTGGACATTGTATGGCAGTGGGTGCTAACAACATGGACGGACGAGGAAATAAAGCAGATAATGCGGAACTGTCACAAGGCACTTCCTGAGGGAGGGAAACTGATAGCTTGTGAGCCAGTGCTGCCAGAGCACTCTGATGAGAGCCACAGAACGAGGGCGTTGCTTGAGGGTGACATTTTTGTGATGACAATCTACAGAGCTAAGGGGAAGCACAGGACTGAAGAACAGTTCAGGCTGTTAGCCATTGATGCAGGTTTCCCTCATTTCAGAGCCTTCAATGTTGACCATTTTTACACTGTTCTTGAGTTTCAGAAATGAAATTAAGCCAACCATTCTTCTCTGTTTCAAGGGCCTTGTTCTGTAGACTGAGTTAAGTGGTAGTGGTCTTGTGATATTACAACTGAGTTGCTTCGAGGATTAGGGCAGAGATTGTTAGATATTGATTGTGGTATAGGGGAAAGGCCAAGTTCACAAGAGTACCCTACCATTTGTCTTAAAAAATAAGAAACAGAGTAAAGACATGGTAGTAGCCTAGAGTTAAATAACTATCTGTTCAAAAGTTATCCTTTTATTTATGTTAATTTGTTATTTCTATAAGTTCAGACGAAAAGTTTTAGATTCTTATGAGTAAACTTAATTTGAAGACTCGAAAGGTATTTTAAAGTGTGCATTATCTTGTAGTGAAGGTATTTTACTCGAAAGGTATTTTAATGCGTGAGGGTTAGCTTCTTCTTCCTCCACTTCATCTTCGATTTTCCCCTAATTTTGGGTCTATAGTAACAATCACCATACTTTCTGCCTCCATCCAAAGTTGGCACCGCCTAAAGTCATCGCATGTCGTCGAGTCATCGGCCAGAGCTCCATCGCGGTTGCTCTCAACCAAAACGATGTCGGTGCCACTAAAGACGCTTCCCTCTCCCATCTTCTTCGCCTCACGTTGGAATCGCTCTGGTTCATCATTGCTGGTGCAGAGGAGTTCGTAATCAGAGACGCCATTCATGTGAGGGTTGTGTGGAGCTGATGCCGCTTAACCGTTCAGAGCAGACAAAACTCACCACTGCACCACCATCATCGTGCCCAAACGTAATTCTGGAAAGGGCTTGCGAATGTGAAAAATTAGTAAAGTTAAAACATTAATTTAAGTTTGTTTAGAAATTAACAGATGTTAAAATGTACTTATGAAGTTTGTTCATCTTGGAATAGACTTAAAAACTAATACGCATTACGCATTGTTTTTTTTAGTGTTTGAGAATAAATTGATCTATCAATGATAAGTTTGATCTTCCGCAAGCATTATCAACTAGTTTTAAAATGCCAATTTTAAGTTCACTCATTTTTAACAATTGAATTTTTTTTTTTTAATTCAACAACTT
>Ga0214545_1013179_pt1 | contig 10408 bp, 5 predicted proteins | sample CNSS4metaG_FD_160064 | JGI IMG/M metagenome (GOLD analysis project Ga0214545, IMG submission 160064) | Root nodule microbial communities from cowpea collected in UCLA plant growth center, Los Angeles, California, USA - CNSS4 | ecosystem: Host-associated > Plants > Roots > Nodule | place: USA...
GCAACCTTCTTTGTTAGTTTGATGATATGTAATATTTTAAGTTATGTCGAGTTGAATATCTTTAGAAGTATTTCTTAGAGAAAGAAAGAAAAAATTATGATTGATTTACACTATTAGAATAAAAGTATTATTATATGTGTTTAATATTGGTTAAGATTATTTTTTATCTTATATAAGCTTAAAAATTCATATCGTTAACATTACCGTGGATTGATGATATATGAGAAAACTCTCACGGCATGAATAAAAAGATAACTTATCCTATATTTCTTAAAAGCTAAATTTGATTAATATTGGTTGAAGGATAATTTTAAGGTTTAAATATACATTTGGTCCGTTTTTTCGTTATTTTTATTTAATTTGATTGTCATTTTCGTTTTGTGTTCAATTAGGTTCTCATTTTTGTCAAATTTTGGTTAATTTCGTCATTTTTACTAACAGTGTTTAAATAGTTAACGTTTTTGAACAGTAAATGTCATGTATTAGCTCCTGATTTTTTAGACTTTTTTTTATTATTTTTTTATGTTTTTTTAAATTTTTTTAATTTTAAAAAGATTATTCACATGTGAAGTCATAATTATGCCACTTGTCAATGTCAGTGTCACGTGTCAGTTTGTGGTTGTATTTTTTTTTCAATTTAGTTTCTATATTTGTTATTTTTGTTCAATTTACTCCTTATATTCATTATTTTTGTTCATTTTTGTCCCAATTTTGGTTAATATGAATCAATTTTATCCCTTTCAAATTGACGCCAAATTTAATTTAGTTTATTGAGCATAAGATATAAAAACATGGTAAAAATAACACTTTTAGTTGTATAAATGTTCTTTGAATATTTTGATGTGTGTTAGTGCAGTTGCAGCTAAATTGAACTTGTTAGTTTTGAAATTGTTGAAATGTCAAGAAAGGGGAGGGGGGTTGAATTGGCTAGTTAAAAATTTAGGCTATCTTTGAAAGCTAAAAACCACCTTTAATTGAATCAATTAGATCACCAAGTTAGGATGCAAAAGCTACTGAACTGTATACTTTCAATTGGTCAAAAACAGAGTTAATCGATTGATTTTACTAAACAAATTTTGTTATGGTATAATCAACCGATTAAAACAAAAAAACAATTGACTGAAATATTGGAAAAAATGCAGAAATGCATATTTGAGTTTTAAACCAGGAACAATGCACAAGAATGATCAAGACAGGTTCTAAATGATTATGCAAACATGTTCAATGTTGCAAATGTCATGAAAACATGCAAGAACATGAAAAACATGATTAAAACACAAGTTCTTTAAACTTTGAATGAATATGTAAGAGAGAAAGGTTAGAGAAGAGATGAGATCACGAGATTTTTATACTGGTCCACTCAAACATAAGCTACATCCAGTTTATCAAGGCAACTTGAGCTTAACTTTGCACTATTTTAAAAGATTTACAAAGTATCCACCCTTACACTTTCAAAATATGCAAAAATCACACAAGAGACTCTTGAATCACATAAGAATCACACCAACACAACAAAAACCCTCTTGCAGACCTGAAAAATCACCAGGCACACACACAAAGCTTGAGAAAGATCAAACCTGAGTGGTAGCACAACCCAGCCTACCACAAACCACTTTCTCCAAGCTTCAAACCAAGCCAAAAGCTCCAAGAATTGATCCAAGATCAATCTTCAACAGCTGCAAATTGTATGATCAAGAAGGAGAGAGTTTCCACAAGTTTTCAGAACAGTTTCGCGCTAAAAAATGGCCAGAATACCTCTCTTTCAAAAATCACAGTTCTTATAGTCAAACTGTTACGAAATTCAACAGGTTGATTTTCAAATCAATCGGTTAACTTCACTTGACTTAAGTGAAATCAGTCGATTAAAAAATAAATTAACTGATTGAATTAGTTGCAGTTTAAGACTATTGCAGCCAACCTTTTAACCTGTTGAAAAATCATTCAACAAATTAAAAGAGACATTTTAACATGTTGAAAAACCATTCAACAGATTAAAAAACACAACAAAGACCAAATACATTTAATTAATGCTACAAGGTCTACAATATGAATTATAAACATCAAAAACATTTTCTTAATGATGTAACTATGTGGAGAGCACACGTTCCAGCCTTGATCAACATGGATACCATCAAATCTCCTATTCCTTCATCAATGCAGGCTTCATTCCAATGGTAATGGCTTCAAGGTAGTTGAAAAGGGCTTCATTAAATCTTCATTAAATCTTCAAGAAACATACCACCTTGGCTTCACATGTCAACAAAGCTCATGGAGATGTGGAAATAAACTAGTAAAAGCTTCATGACACCTTAAAGATAAATCCGAGAATAACTTTAACCACTAGGAACTCGATGTCAATGTGCTTTGACTTACTCAAGCTCCTATTGTTGTTAGAATACAATACAATTGATTTGTTGTTATAGTATAACTTAAGTGGTCTTTCAATTCCTTCCACAATGTGTAGCCTTGTGACAAAATTCCTCAATCATATTCCTTAATTTGATGCCTCATAACATGCTTCAAATTTTGTAAGACCCGAGAATTTAAATAATTAAATAAATAATTATTAATAAATGCAGGTAGTAGAAGCCTTTATGGCATTTAATGTTAATTGTTGTGATGTGGAAAAGTACTAGCTCAAATGGTTGAGATTACTTTATTGTGTGAGAGTTGGGTTCAAGTCTTATGTATGTCAATTGTATGATATTTTATTTTGTGCAATATTCTAAGGTTATGATTGAATAGGAGTAGTGATAATGTAATCCTAAAATTATAGGAATTATCATGAAATATGATTGGTTGAATTGGTTATGCACTTGCTTTGTGTTTGAGTGGTGGTGGGTTCAAACCTTGTTAAGGATGAAATTAAAACTCTCTTTTTGCTAAATTTTATCTTGACTTGAATATGAAAGGGGAGGGGAAACCCTAGATATCATGAGAGGGCAGCCATCAAAGGTCCTTAAATGACCATTAACACCCAGAATATCAAATCATTAAGGATAATTTTAATTATTTTCGTTTTGCCATTTTTACCATAATTAAGGACATATAAAAAGGGAAAAATAACGCCAGTGGAAAGGTTTGGAGACTAAAAAACCTAGAATGTTGAGAGGAGGACGAAATTCAGAAAGGAAGAATGAGTTGGAATTGAGAGAAAAGTTCTAGTTGTTTTGGGAGAGCAAAGGAGGGTTCTTGGGTATCACTAAGCTAAGGTTAGAAGATCAAATTGGAGCAAGGAGTTTTAGGTTAGGGGAGCTATATTGTGATTTTTATTTCCATAATGAATTGCATGAATTTATGCTTGTGTGCCATGAATTTTCGTGCTCTATGTGATGAGATTGGAGTTTGGTGGTTTTGCATGTTGTTTGAGTAAACCCTTAAATTTTGTATGAATAAGATAAAGGTTTCTGCAATGCATGATTGGGTGTGGTTTCATCTCATGTTTTGAGAGTCTAATTGGGTCTATAATCTGTTCATATGAATGACTTGTAAAAATAGACTATTGGATTGTTTGGTAATGGGCAAATTGTGGTTTTGGCATTGTGTTCTGATGTTCTGCGTGCGTGAATAGGCAAAGAGTCTGCTATTTTCGCTCAACCAAGCAAGACTCGCCTAGGCGAAAGTAGCAAAGACTCGAACCTATTTCTGCTCGAGCGTCTCGCTCAAGCAAAAAGCCCAGATTTTGGGCGACAGAGCATCTCGCTCAAGCGAGAGTGGCTCGCCTAAGCGAGAAATCGTGAGGGGTTGCTGGTGGTTGCAGGACTCGCCGCCTAGGCGAAAGATTTGGGTTTAGGCGAACAGAGCTCTCGCCTAAGCGAGTTTTCGTACTTTGTCATTGTCACAGGCTCGCTCAAGCGAGAGAGCCTAGCTTAAGCGAGTCAGGCCTGATCACTTGAGCTAAAGCTTCTAGCCTAAGCGAGATTTGTGGGTTGTGTGTTGTTTGGATGCATTTGATGCGACCTTGGATTAGAGGATGTTGTGCCATAAGCGGGTAGGTTCATGGATGGTGGGAACATGTGATGATATGAGAGGGAAGATTCATATCCAGTTACTCTCGTGTGAGGATACGGGCGAGGTAGGTTCATATGGTTCGGCTCACACTTGATAGATGCTGTGTGTGGGGAGGTACATAGTTGGTGGATCACGTGTGTTGGACTACGGACGGGTAGGTCCATAGAGTAGGACTACGAGCGGGGAGGTTCGTAGAGGCAGGACCACGAACGGGCAGGTTCTTGTGAGCATCATAAAACCTGAGTCCATGGTTAACTTGTTAGGTGAATTGGAGGTTGAAAAGTCTTGGGGTATTAAGAACTTGGCCAAGGTCTAATTATGATAATATAATTGGGTGTTTTATATTATTTAATTTTTGTGATTTCTTATATTATTGAGCTCACCCTTTTTTGTTTGTGCTTGGCAATGATCGTGTAATTCTTTACACGGGAGCACTTGATGATACAAGTGATGCGCGGAGAGAGTGGCTAGCTTGGAATTCTAGCTATGAACTTATTTATAAATTCTGTTTTTATTAGATTTTGAAAATTGTAATGAGACTATTATTATAGCTTTAATCAATCTTGACGGTTGGAATAATTTTTGAAATTTTTTTTCGCGTTGGAAATAATAAAAGATTTGACGTTTGATACTCTTTTCTTATTTTCTTGATTTTTAAATAAGTAATATCTAGTAGGGATGTTACAAATTTTGCAGCCATAGTGGATGAAACCGTAAGGGATTGCTTGGCACTGCGCCAAGAAACCATACCACTAACTAACACGAAAATGTAACCTGAAGTGGATCTTAAACTATCTTGGCATCTTGGAAAATCTGAGTCAAAATACCCAATGATCTCTAATTGATCTGACGTCCTATATGTGAGCATATAATCTCTTGTTCTCTTTGAATACCTCATCACTCTTTTTGTTGCTTTCGAATGACTCATTCTTGGATTGCTTAAATATCTACCTAATACCCCAACTATGTATGTTATATTCGGACATGTACATACTTGGACATACATCAAACTCCTTACCAGTGATGCATATGGAATCTTTTTCATTTCCTGATTTTCCAAATTTCTTTTGGGGCATTGATCAAAACTGAACTTGTCTCCCCTGATTTACAATCCTGTATGCCAAACTTTTTAAGCACCTTTCTGACATAACTCCTCTGTGATAATCCTAAAATATCTCGAGATCGATCTTGGTGTATCTGAATTCTTAATACAAAGTAGGCATCACCAAGATCTTTCATTTCAAAATTTCTAGATAGAAGAGCAACATGTCTATATTGTTGGTGGCAAGCAGTATGTCATCAACATACAAGACCAAGAAAATGTACTTGTTCCCACTGAATTTTTGATACATACAATCATCAACAACATTCATCTCGAAGCCAAATGAAAGAATCACTTGAACAATTTGTCAACTCTTTGAATCTTCACTCCTATTATCTGTTCGATGTTTTTGTTTGTTAATCGATCGGTGAACATGTCAAAGGTGCTCCGATGCTAAAGCAATCAATATTGTAATTAATGCGAGACAAAAATTCCAACACCCATACCTTTGACTTGTATTTATAATTTTCCTCATGGACTGTGATTGGGGTCGACCTAATACCAACCCAATTGGTTTTACTCTTGATCATTGATCTATTTACACTAATTAGATGGCTAGCTAATTAATGTTGTTTGACATACCTAACTAGATGGTGCGACTAAAGGACCAGGATGGAATCTTGTGGGTAGTCCTGTAAGACCCGCTAAATTTAATTAATTAATAAATGCGGGTATTGGGAGCCTTTATGACATTAAATGTTGATTATTGTGATGTGGAAAAGTACTAGCTCAAATGGTTTAGAGTACTTGATTGTATGAGAGAATTTGGGTTCAAATCCTTTATATGTCATTTATGTGTTATTTAATTGATTATTATTTTAATAATATGCTTGATCATGATGAGTGATAATACAATCCTAGAATTATAGGAATTATCATGAAACAAAATTGGTCGAATGGTTGTGCATTGATTTGTCATTGGCATGGTTATGGGTTCGAATCTTGATACATTCAAATTAAACTTTCTTATTGAGAGGGGAAGAATTTTGAGTGTGTGAGCTAAACAAGGAGACTAATTGCAATGGATTAGAGCTAACCTACCTAGCGGTGATGGACACATGTCAGGCGACTCATGTCTTTTCTGTGCAAAAATATGGGTTCCGGATAGGAACTGCCTGGCGGCTAGCTCGTGCCCCTAGGTGATGCAAGTTGCCCAACCCAGTTTTATGGGTTTTTGATGAATGGCCTGACAGTGATTAACACCCGCCAGGCGACGTGAGTCAAATTGGCTCGTCTTTTATGTTTTGGGTGTTTCTTGGTCATTCTGATCGGGGAAAAGAGTTCTTATCAATTGATTTTATGGTAAAATATTGATAATTGTAGTATTATAATGTGAACCGAGATGAATGAATGGAATTTGGCATGAATGTATTTAGGGTTTGTAAAATTGAGAATGTGGAGTTAGGAATGACTGATGCAAAATTACCTTGAGTATCTTAGTGTTAAATTGGTTTGATGTGAATTACTATTGGTAGTAGGATTATTTACCGAGTAGTGGAGAACGATTAGATTACTATGCTTTGGATTTTGGGGCTTCGCAAGTGTAGAAAGATGTTGGGTTTTACCCAGAATTATATGCACCGCACCTAAAGAACCGCAAGGCGCCAGCGTAGTGAAATAGGATTGTATGCTTGTGAGGTACATTTGTGGGGGTTGTTTTCTGTAGAAGCATGAGAAGTGGATTGGTGATACACTAGATAAAGTAGGGTGGTAATAAGTAGTGAATGGATTAAGGTCATTGAGAAATTCGTAGGTTAAATGGAATCTTGGGAAAAGGCTGGTACAAGGAAGGCACAGAGGAGTATAGTTGAACCCGAACTATGCACGAGAGGTAATAGAACCTAAAGTGGAAATTAGTTGCTTGAGACTTGATAATTTTATAGTGTGATCAAAAGATAGATGGCAGTGATCTTGGTACGTGAGATTAATTCATTCACTTTAAGTTATTGTGCTGAAAGTTTGAGATGAATGAGTGTGAATGAGTATGAATGAGTGGTGCAAGTCATAAATTGTGAATATTGGGTTGTTATGAGTTTAACATGCGATTTTAATGACATGGTTGGTATTAAAGAGACATGATAACGAGATGAGTTAGAAATCCTTATGCATGGATGGTTTATGATGGGTGGAAATGAGTTGGACCTGGAACATGAGAGGCGTTGGTTTTAAAGGTTGGGATGATGAACGTATACATGCATGGTGACTATTATTTGGCTGTGTGATTATGTTTGTTCTGTGTCAGTGTGTAATTCCTTGGAGTCTCTAGGTGAGACTTTCAGGGTTGCGCTTCAGTAGTCGGGACGTAATTCCATGGCCCATGTTAGTGGGTGTCCATGGTGGTGCCCCATCTGTATAACTAGGTAAGGATTCAAGGTAAGGTTGCATCCTGACGCTCTAAGGGGTCAGTTAGTCTCACCTAGAGCGGACTGACTCCTGTGGTGAGAGTAGCAGGAGGCCTGAAATTCATTAAGGGCTAACCTTGTGGTGAGGAAAATTGATTCATTGTAACACTTGTAACACAAAGCTCGGGGGTGAGCAGCTTGGGGGTGAGCAGAGGTAACCACCACAAGTGCGGGCATCCGCTGAATCCGACCAAGTTATACGTATCCGGATGAGTCGAGTCGAGTCGTAGTGTATCGATTGAAAGTCATAACATGCTTGGTTGTTATATGGATATTGAATGGTGAAAATATATTTGATTGTATGATAAGAATGTTGTTGGCTCTAGCTTACTCTATTTGTTGTATGGTTGTCTTGTATGTGGCTATTCTTTCTTGCGATGATCATCAATTTAATTGATGGGAGCAGATGGGCGAGGTTCCCGCTATCAGCAAGGAAATGGCGATTCCGCTGCTTAGCCATATGGGTTGGACTTTATGTTTCTTTTCTTCATAGGTCTTCTTTAGGGCTACGGCCCATGTATTGCTCTATGCCTTACGATTCTACTCTCTTTTTGTTAGACTTTTATCTGGTTTCGGTTGGCATCGTGGTGTGCCTAGTTTGTAGGGGTTGTGTTAGGACCCCAGGGCTACTCTACATTACTATTTTGTGTGACGTTTCTTTTAATTTCTCTTAATAATTAAATGGGACGTTCCATCTTTCTTTTTAAACTAAGGAATTGTTTCGGGTGTAGGGACCAAACACTTATTATTAACACTCAAATTACCCTTAAGTCCTCCTGTTCTGAGCTCTCCTTAGCGAGCTAGTCCAGTCCTCTATTTTGTTCAATCCTTCTTTTCCTCCGTTCAGTCGGTCCGGCGATCGTGGTACCTGTCTAAAAGACTCTGATGCTTAAGTCAGTTCAAGGCCGATCGGCAGGTAATAATAAATGTTGTAATAAATGCGGGTTTCAGATCCTTACCAACTTACATTGGACCTCTATTTATAGTTTTTTGTGTGGGTCAATGATTAGGGTTCTTTAATCATGGCTCAATTATTTTTTAAACTTAATTACTAACTTACTTTACCTTAATTAACTTTCAGCTTACTGGCTTAGTTTCAGTTTGGCCGCCCAACCGGCGGGCCGTGCGACCTGTCGGTTGCCCTCATAGATGGGGTCTTCATAGGAGTGGAGACAAAGTTCAAGTGGAGATGAACACTGGGGGAGTTCTAGCCAGGCTAACCGACGGGTAACCGATTTAGCATGTTCAGAGTTGAGACTTCATCTGGAGAGCGGGGGGTTGGTTGCGAGCCCCCCCTTAAAGTATTCTGGAGAGATTGTTACATCAACGTCCCAAGGTGAGGTCCGCCTGTAGCGGGTGGCCTGCGGCCGCTTGACCTTGGTCCGCCTGACCGATGGGCCATACGGTACAAGAATAAATGTCTTTTGTAAAACCACAAATAATTTTATTCCAAATTTCTATTATTTAATTTTAAATGATGTTACGAATATATTATTTTCTTGACTCTTTCAAATAAATTATAATTTATTCTCGAATTTCATTTAATTATTTTAAAATATCTAATAATATATTTATTTTATTTGTTTTATTTTTTAAAATCCTTTCGAGATTTTAATAAAATAATTATACCAACAATAAAAATAAACATCTACAAAGATTTAAATTCATTTCAAATTTCACAGTTAAAATTATTTAAATTTCCTATGAAACCAAATTATATATACTTACTTATTTATTTATATTTTTTATTTTCAATTCGTTTATAATTAATTATTTTCAATTTAATTTGTCTAGCATCATTTCATTTTCAACACAGATCTAAAAATTACAATGTATACTTTTATTCATTTTATATTTGTTATTTATAAAAAAACAAATTGCAGGTAGGTTACCTGACCGGAATTAGAAAAATAAAAAAAGGAGACGGAAAATTTAGCGTCGATAAAGTCAAATTCCCACTTGTGAGCATAGTGTTCAGTATTATTTGTAGAAAAAACATCACCAACATCACTATCACCAAAAACATCAATTAAAGTAGGAACGCTTGACTCTGGCTTTCGTGTTGGTCACGACGAGAGAGAGAAAAATAGGAGACGATAGAGAACAGGGAGTCCTATTATACCATAAAAGTGGTGCGTTCGTTAGATGGGTATGATATATCTATAACAATATATAAAGAGAATTCTTTATTTTGTCTATATTTTAAAATATCAATTTTATTCTTTAAATATAATAATTTATTAATTTTTTTAAAATTGACTGTTACTTTAAGTTTTTTATAAAATGGATTATTTCTACTTCTTCTCTTCTTTCTTCTTTTTTTCTTTATTTATCAATGGTTATTCTTTTATATGTTATGTATATTTTACTTTATTTTTAATAAATATAATTTTAGTTTATATATTAACTATTTAATAACATTATAATATTATCACATATTTATATAATATCACGTATGATGTCTTTACACTGGTATGTATAAAGAGGGAGCCCTCAGAAATATGAAACTCTATTCAGACAGGGTTTCATACGTGAAAGGTGGGCCCAAGTTCCTATCACCATATGCTCATAACTTTCACCATATCCACATAGCTTCCGCACCCATTGAGCATCTTTTCATACTTGGTGCAACCTAGCTTGGAGTAAGAGCCATAGTCTGAAATGTCCAAAACTAATGTTAATGTTGACTAAAAAAATGTAAGGAATGTTGGCTAATGATAACTTTCATTACATCCATAAATAAAAGAAGAATTAAATATGTTTCGTGCATCTCCATTATCTTTTTTTTTTTTTTTTTTTTTTTTTTTAATTTTTTTTTTTTTTTTTTATTTTTTTTATTTTTAAATATAAAATTTTATTTTTTTTTTTAAATAAAATTTTTTAATTTTTTTAT
>Ga0214545_1013181_pt1 | contig 10403 bp, 6 predicted proteins | sample CNSS4metaG_FD_160064 | JGI IMG/M metagenome (GOLD analysis project Ga0214545, IMG submission 160064) | Root nodule microbial communities from cowpea collected in UCLA plant growth center, Los Angeles, California, USA - CNSS4 | ecosystem: Host-associated > Plants > Roots > Nodule | place: USA...
GCATCCAATCAACCAAACCCACCAACAACAGTGCCTTCTACTGAATCAGCTCAACAACACAACCCCCCACCACCAGTGGCTTCTGCTCAATCATCCCAACAACAGAACCCCCCACCACCAGTGGCTTCTGCTCAATCATCCCAACAACACAACCCCCCACCACCAGTGGCTTCTACTCAATCATCTCAACAACCAAACCCACCATCAGTGGCTGCTACTCAATCATCTCAACAACCAAACCCACAACCACTGCCTTCTGCTCAATCATCTCAACAACACCCACCCTCATCTGCCCAACCAAACAGACCATCACAAGCACCACGTCATACAGCACCCATTAGGCCCAAGCTGAATGCAAGGAGGGGACGCATATGGAAACCATGACATGGATCAAGATTTGATGTAGTTTTTTTTTTTGAACTCCTATTTTGAACCATATTTGTAAACACTTAAAAGCAGCTGCTGTTTTTGTTGTGTGGATCATCAAATCCATTTATGGACCATTATTTTGGTGTTGTAACAGGTTTACATGGTGGACCATATTTCTTTTGTGATGTTGAATGTTTGAGTGCTGGAGCACATGTTTATCAATATAACCAGGTGTCATTATTTGTTTATCAAGATTAAGTGCTCAAGCTTATTTCTCTTTTCCTTATTTTGTTACTTATAAATTTATAAAAGAGGTTCGAAAACAACAGGTTCGAAAACTTTTCATTCATAATAAAACATTACAATAACAACACAAACCACGTACATGAACTAAAAAAAAGACTCATGCTTTTGTAACCAACACATACACTACAATGATATTCAATACACACAAAACTCCAACTACCACTGTCAACACTGTTAGCCTATTTTCAATTGACTTCATACATTTCTCCATTTCTTCTGCCACCACAGACCTCACTGCAGCAGTGTTTTCAATTGACTTCATACATTTCTCCATTTCTTCTGCCACCACAGACCTCACTGCAGCAGCCTTTTCTGCATTCTTTTTCCCACCACAACCCATTTCTTCAACGTTCTTGATACTCAGCTTCCCATCACAACCCATTTCTTCAATTTTCAGCTTCCCACCACCCATTCCTTCAATTTTCTGACTGCTCCAACCCTTTTCCTCGATCTCATTATCAGTAAACCATTTGAAATAATTGCACCCACCACATTGATCACTTCCACTCTGTTCCAAATTCACAAAATAATGTTACCTTCAATAAAAAAACGTTAAATCCTCAGCTTCTTCAAAACAAACTTTCCATGTAACTCACCTAAACTCACCTTATACTTAGGGCAGCCCCAAAATTTTTTGCCCTTGTTCTTCAATGTTCTTGCAGTTCTCAATGCTGCTTTCTCTCCACAATAGCACATCACTGACACGCCCAAATCTGTAGACCCACTTCCACCACAAAACAACGCACTTAGGTTTTGATTTCCGCCACCATTGCAGGATGAACACTGTCCACACGACATTTCCCCCACACGCAGACGCAACAACATGAACATAGGGGTTTATGGATGATTAATTGCAGTTATATATAGCAATTCTGAACTATTTTTCAATAAATTTAAATATAAATGACACGTTTCAGTCCACCATATCCACGTCACTGTGCTCTTAACGCCGTTTCTGCATTTTTAACGGAAGGGGCTTCATTGAGACAACTTTCCAAAATTAGGGACCTATTTAACACTTTTTCGAAAAGAGGGACCAAATTCAAATTTTCATACGAAATTAGGGACCAATGGAACAATTTAACCTATATTAAATTTCTTTTGATGTGTAATGTAATGTAGTTGGACTACGAGAATCATCTATTACTTTTAAAATTTGATACTAAATTATATCGTTTGAAATATTAAAATTTTTTAATTTAATATCAAAGTTTAGAACTAAAAACATATTTATTTATAATTTTATTTTTATATAAAAATTAAATTTGAATTTATAAGAAAAACGACTGATTGTGGTTTTAAGACAATTTATCATAATTTAAATATACTAAAATTTTAATTTTAATATAATGAATTACGTTCATAAATAAAATATTTATGACATAATCAATTATATTGAAATCGTAATCAATGTTTATAAATACTTTGTTATTATTTAATTGAAATAATTTATTACTATTGTTAATAATTATATTATTAATATTAACTCGTATAACTTTTATATCATAGTAAAATAAGTAATTAAAATAATATGAAATAAAACAGTTTAATATATTAATTTAATTCTTATTAATAAATGTTTCTATGTATAAAAGATAAATGTTTAAAAAACTAAAATGATAAATATAAACATTAATTAAATAATTTAATATTAAATATATTTAATCAAAAATAAAATATTATATCAGTAAATAAAATAGAATTAAGTAGAAACACTCTAATAAAACCACAATGCTTCGAAATACACATTAAACATATGCAAAATCTCTTTATATAAATACAAATTTTTACAAAAATAAAGTCATAGATAAAACTTCAATTCCTTTTGAGTTGTTTCTCTTGCACATGTAACTATATCCCGATCTACTTATATAGTACAACAGTTCACTAAATAAATAACATATATAAGATTAAACTATTTAAACAAAATTTTTAACATAACAAATTGTATATAAAAGGAGACATTTTAATTAAAAAAACCACAATAATTAAAGTTCAATAAAATACCGATGTGCAATAATTATATAAACCACATATAGATATATGATATTCAACAAGCAAAATATAAAAAAAAAATATTAAGTATGTTCTATTAAAATTAACGTATATCCAATCCAAAATTTAGATTTACAAGGGAATCCAAAAATAATAGATCAGACTACACATATACAAATGCCATAGTATGCAAGAATTCCTCTCTAAGTTTTTATTTTATATACTATCAGAGTAAGCAAATTCTTCTTATAGGTGTCAATACTTAATAAAAAATAAATGTTTCACGTATTATCTCATGTATTATCTCATATATATGAACAAAAATATATCATTTAAACAAAAATCAATAAATTAAATGTATAAATTGACATTCAATTTATATTCGTAATAAATATTTACATATAATCCATTTAAGAGTCACGAAAGAAAAAAGAAAGGAAAAAAAGGGTTTTTTCTTTTTTAGCTTGATTGAAAATTTGACAGAGGCAAAGGTTGACTTGCGATCCCATTTTCTTTCTTGTTCTCGTTTGAAAAAAAAAATTCACTTGAGAAAAAAGTATTTCCAAAATAAGGTATCAATCTCTGTATTATTTTTGCTTAAACAAAAATTCTCTATTTAAGTGTAAATATCATAAAATATATTGTCATGCAACAAAATAAACTGTTTTTCAAAAGTTTTACCTAAGACCAGTTTAACAATAACAATTGTAAAACACAATAACAATTGTAAAATACATCCAAAATGGTTAATAGGATCCATAATTTGGTCAAACATCATCACTTACTCACTTTAATTCAAGCTCATAAAATAATATTTAATGTTTTCCTTCAAAATAACCATAATTAATTTGTCTCAGTTACAACAATCTAACATAAAATTTAGGTTTGATTAGATTTTTGGTCTTCTAATTTATATGTTGAGTTCATTTTGGTCTCCAAATTTTTTCGGAGTTCAATTTACTCCTCCACTTTTTAAAACAGTTTAAAATGGTCCCTCCTGTTAGTTTTGGTTAAACAGTGTCAGAATAGTGCCACTGTGTTAGTTTGGAACAGGAACGTGGCAAGTTTTGAATACCTGGTCATCAATGTGGTGTAATGAGGTAGCAACGAAGGTTATTTATGGAGATAAAATTGTTCATTTGTCCTAATTTCACTGTTGTTCTTCGTTCTGCTGGAGTTCTTCTTCATTTGCCAAGCTTTATTAATTTTGAGTGATGTCTAGGGGCCACTGTTCTTCATCTTGCTCCTCTCTTGTAACTCGTGGGGTATGCAAAATCCTAGGTTATCTAATCACGATGGTGCGGTTTTGTCACATGGTGGAGCACCCACTTGCAACTGTGGAGAGGTTGTTGTGTTAAGAACAGCTCGAACTACTAAAAATGGTGGGAAGCAATTTTGAGGTTGTCCTAATTACAAGGCTAGATCCATCACCCTTTTTCTGTGATTCGCTCATCAATAAGTGGTTGCAACTAACATGAAGGTTGTTTTGTGTTCTGAATGTTATCAATAGTAGAGGGGAAGTGAAGCTTTCATTGGTTGTAATTACTTTAAATGGTGTTCGGGAGATGCTAGTGATGAAAGGGATAACACTATTATAAGGCAGAGGAGGAAGATATATATTCTGGAGAAAGAACTTAAGGGATCCAAAATGTTTGTTAATGTTGTACTAGGGATAGTGTGTTTATTAGTTGTAGTGAACATCATTGTGTTGTCACGATTGATGAAACGTGTGTGATTAAATCTGTATTAGGTGGTGTTGAATCTGTATTGGGGGTATTAGTTTGTGTATTGGGGGGTATCAGTTTGTGTATGTCATTTTATTGACTTGAAATATGTAATTGAAAAGTTGAATTGTTGTATTGGTTAGTAATTAATGAAAAATTGGTGTTAAAGAAATCTTTGTTCGGTATCGAATACAACCATTACAAACATTGAATAAAGAGAAATTTTCACTCATAACACAATATTATATAAACACATCATTGTACTTAATGTTACAACACAAAAGACATCCAATATTGTTTCGGATTTTTGAACTTACAATGTAAAAGCTGCAAAATAAAAGTAGACAAAGCATTCTTAACTTAGAAATCTAAAAGCTGCATAATACATCAAAGCCCCAAAATAAATGGTGCAACATCAAAAAAAGCATAAGCAAGCCTCATGGCTTCCACACACGTCCTCTCTTATGCTGGAGTTTCTGTCTTCTATTAGGTATGGTTGAGGTTGAGGTTGGACGAGGAATTGGAAGGTGGCATGAGTGACTTCCTACAATTGTTTTTGATCCTGCTTGGTGTGCTGCTTGTTGTGGTGGCTGATGTGATGAGTGAGTTGCCTGATTTGGTGTTGGTGGTGGTTGTTGTGATGACTGACTTGGTTGAGTCAAAGGTGTTGGTGGTGGCTGCTCTGATGACTGACTTGGTTGAGTCATAGATGGTGGTGGTGGCCGTTCTGATCCTACATTTGTTGGTTGAGTTGTTACAGGTGCTGATGGTTGTTCTGATCCCATATTTGTTGGATACATTTTTTAGTCAAGCCATATTTTGTAATCTACTTCCCATTCTTGTTCGTCTCCCAAGCTTCAAGTCTTCTTTTCTTTTTAGGTCTTCCTAGTAGAATTCGTTTAGGAGGGGGCAATACATATGGAAATTCTATTTGAATCCACATTTGTTGATTGTTACAAGGGAATATGATGGAATTGTAGGTCTCTTCATAGATTGAGATTTTGAACCAATGAGGGACAAAACATTGACAAGAACCTCATTATTTATAGGACACCAACTTCTTCTTCAACCTCATATTTTCCTAAACTTCAGTTTCTGACTGAACCTCAACATTGACAAGAACCTAAATTTCAGGATCCATTTCAGTTTGTGGTTGCACCCTAATGCTATGGTGACTATCAGCGTCATCCTCCAATTCATATTCCATGTCACAACCATTATTATCTTGTTGTATTTTAGCCTCATGAACCACATTATTATCCTCCACATAATTAATGTGATCTCCATCGCCACAACCACTATGACCATCGACCTCAGCCTGGACCTCAATATTTCTAGTTTTTGTTTCTGCCACCACCTCTTCAGCGAAATATTCCAAAAAATTGTCCACAACCTCAGCTTCACAAATTGAGTGACTAACAAACATATGAACATGCCCATTCCTTCTAGCAATATTGACCATGTGCATTGCACCCATGTCACCAGACAAAATTTTCAAATTGTTCTCCAATACAACTGACTTACTAACTTTATACCACAACTCTTTAATGTTTACATAACCCATTTCCCTAAGTATCCCCATTATCTCGAAAAAACTCCACCTATCTGGGTCACAAGCCAACGTGGACGTTAACCCATTACTATAACTCAATGTTTAATTCGTTTCAAAGTATCCCCATGGTGGACCACCACCTCAAATCTATCATCACACATCCCAACCTATAAAAAAATATAAAACAAGTGACTTTATGCACTATCAGTGCCCACGAATACAATACATATTACAACCCATACCCAAGAAAGTTAAACACAGTCTCCTTTAAAAGGGGACCACAACACACTGACTGCAAACCAACAGGACCACAACCCACACACCATTACAAACACACAGAGACAGAATAACACATAAAAAATAATACCAACGCCCAAAATTTCAATACCATATAAGTAAAACGCGACAGCGAATCCATTAAAAAACCAAAAAATTTACCTTCGATTTCGTGCCACTACGAAGAAAGCGGGGATCCTATGCCACACACCCAAGGAGACCGTGAATCCTTCTTTTTCGAATTGTTATCTATTGTTTTTCGCTTCTTCCTCGAACCCTAATTTCTTCAACCGTTATCCCCAATTTCTTCCTTGAACCCTAATTTCTTTCTTTCTTCCTCAAACCCTAATTTCTTTCAAAACCCAAATAGAACTTCAATTTTTTCTTTACTATCCATATAATCTGATCTTCCTACATTGCCACATCATTTTTAATTGCCAAAGTATCACATCAAATCACTCTGTCGTTAACTTATTTAACGTTATTAACGTCGAGGACTAAATTGAACCCCAAAAAAATTAGGGGACCAAAATGAACCAAACATATAAATTAGAGGACCAAAAATCTAATTAAACCTAAAATTTATAACACAACGAATTTCATCTAATTAAACTACAAAAATCTCATCTCAAATCAAACCATTTACAATATATTCAAACAACACACAACCTATACAAAAATAAAAATATGGTAGTCACATCATCTCTACATCCAAAAGTTTTTATAAAAAAACAAACATAAATAACTCCCCTTACATATAAATCTTTAATCTAAATAAAGTTTCATCTCAAGTAATATAACTAAGTAAAAATTTAAAGACCTAAAGTAAAATATCTTAACATAACCAAATCTCATTATGAACTTAACCAAACTGAAAAAATTGAAAAAATCACTTAACTCAATTATCTCCACCAAAGTTGATGATAAAATTATAAAAAATATTTAAAGTAATTGAAACTTATTCATTTAAAATTTTGATAGCTTAATTTAATAAAGTAATGAAGCAAGAAAGACATATTACTTATTCTTTAAAAGTTGTTCTCAAGTGTATTTTTCAAAATATTAATGAAAAACGCCGTCTGTGGGAATCGAACCCACGACCACGTGGTTAAAAGCCACGCGCTCTACCAGCTGAGCTAAGACGGCTGTACATTTATATTTGTTATTCTTTGGGTGATGAAACTTAATTTACATTAGAGAGTGTATTTTTGTCTTCAACCTCTCAAATTCGAATTCGCAAAACCTGAATCAACAATGGCGGAAATCTTCGATTCTCCATCAACTTCAAAACCTGTAGAAGAAAACACGCAAAACCCTACGCCACAAATTGACTCAAAAACCACGCGAAACACAAAACCTGGAGTCAAACGCCTCATTATCTGTTTCTCGGTGCTCCTCTCATTCATTCTAGGTCCTTTCCTCCCTCTCTCTCAGTCTTTTCATCTTCAAATACTTTATTTTTATTTATTTATCAATTAATTACTATGTTTTGCTGTTGTTGTTGCTGCAGGTTTTCCTCTTCTGTGGAAATCCATCGAAATCTACCGCGCGCCCCTCCCTTTCGATCGAATCGACTCCTTCTCGTCGCAAGTCGAATCGAATACCCTGTCCTTCCCATGCCGCTTTCAAGCCGTTTTCATCGGTTTCGATTTCAAGGCTTCGCACCGCGAGGTGGGAGCGGCGATCACGAGGAAAATGTCGGACCTAGGTCGCGGCGACTGCGGCGGTTGCGGAGGCAATTACTCCGTCGACGTGGCCGTGGAAAGGGGTGATGTTAGTGCGCTCGATTTTGGCGCGAAGTTTCGGAGTGATGACGAGGATGCTGATGAATGGGTGAGGAGTGTAGTGAAGGAGTATAGAGGAGGGCATGCTTATAGCGTTGTGGTTGTGAATGAAGGGGGGGAAGTGAGGAGTGTTGTGGGGAAGTATCGGCACGCGTGGATTGTGGGAAGGGTAGAGGAGGAGGAGGCCGTGTTGCGTGTGGCTGAGATCTTTGTGAAGGTTTTTGTTAATGGAGGGGACGAGGATGGTTCGATTCGCAGTGAGTTTATGCCTGTTGGTGCTGATGGGAGGATTGTTCTGTCTTTCAGTTTGCTCAATGCAGACCCTCGAGATTGGATATATGATTGGTATGGATTGTGGAGTGCAATTTTAATCAGATTAGTATCAATTGGTAAATGGAATGATTGTGTTTTGTTTCTGTTTTATAAATAGTTGATGTTTGGTTTGATTCACTGTGAGTAAGGTGCAGCTTCTATTGCATTGTTGCTTGGAAGTTTTCATTTATACAAATTAGTTTTCGAGAGATGAGATTATTTGCCAGTTTATGGCTTAGTAGGAAACCATGTGGTCATGCTGACACTTTTGGAGATCAGTTCTATAGATTTTCATTTTCATGAACTAATAATACCTATTGTAATTGTAAGATATATACTTATGAAAGTTGAGGCAGATACAGAATGCACCTGCTTCAACTAGTGCCATGATTGGTTAAAGACAAAGATTAACCATGCTGATGTTAAATATTCACTGAACCCTGTTACATAATGTAGGTCACAGCATTTATTGTCAGGTCAGGATTATTTGCTTATGAACTTTTGAATAGTACCAATTTGAAGTTTTTGTGATGATCATATTGTAGGAATTTTCGTGAAATTGATGAGACTTTCTTACAACCCGTGATTGAGGCTTTACAACCTATAGCCAACATCAGTGTTGAAAGCCAGGTGAAATCTCGTGTAAATGTAACAATTATTGCAAGTCATTGGATCCCATAGATTAAGTGATTTATTGTTCCTCCTGTTTTGCAGGTTTTATACCATACACCAAAGTCTTCATTTTCTTACTGGGATGATAAGCATGGCAGCCACATATTTACAGCCAAGGATCTTCCTTTCTTTGTATGTTCTATCTATGGCTTTGAATTATGATTCATCTATTTAGTTTAATTTGAAATCAATTACATGTTTTGAGGTCTAAATTGTAAGTCAACAAAATTATTAGCATAATGATGTAATGTAACTTCCCACCTATATTTTGGCCATTCGGAGGTTTTTGTTATCTTTTTTATGTTTGAGTTCTCTTAGATTTGGTTCTAGTTATATACCTTTTTTATTAATGGAAACCTGCTACACTGTTCCTTTTTATTTCCTCTCCGTAGTTTTTCTATCTTCCACGTATCTGGTGGGATACTATAATATTATATTTATGACATGAATGGTTCTATCTGAAACAGGTGAATTCAAATGAGTGGCACTTAGATACTTCTGTTGCAGCAGGAGGAAGGTCAAAAGTATTGCAACTTGTAGTGTATATCACTTGATCCTAAATTTATTTACTTTTTGTTTGCCACAAACGTGAATCTAGAATTTATTTTGTTCAGTTTACGGTATATAGTCTTTAGTACTAGGTGGGGGGCTGGGGGAATGAAATTACTTCTCAACTGTCTGATTCCAGCTTGTTTATTACGTTATGCTATAAGACAGCTTACATTTTAAGCTTTCTTTATATTAGGTATATACCATCTGCAAAGGAGTGTCCTCTTCAACTGAAGCTTCCAAACGGAGATATCTCTAAAACTAATGGCTTTATATCTCCGGTTATTCATCTTACCTTAAAAAATTTCCTTATAATCTTATAAAATTATGAAGTCTGTTAACATTATGAAGCACCTATTCTGGAATGTTGCAGATGTGGGGAGGTGTTGTTGTCTGGAATCCCCAAAGCTGTATAAAAGATTTAGAAAGTAAGGATCCAGTTAGAAATACAATTTCTCGTCAGGTTTGTCTTATATTCATTAGTTGGCTATGTTGTTGACAATAATTTCTCCTCATTGTTACTTTTATACGCAAGTATTTTTATTGGTTTAATTACTCGTAAGCTACCCAGTTTGGGTGAAGGGTGTCAAATTGGTATCTCGCGAAAAAAAGGTGTCAATTTAATACCCAAATAAGTTTAAGTGCATCAATCAGGTGCATCCCGTTAGATTGTCAAAAACGGCGTTAAATTTGTGGTGATGTGGCAATGCATAACAAATACGTGTCATTGAAATAAAAAGATGTGTAAAAAAAACAATTGTACAGTGTTACAAATTATTTAATGAATGGTAAAGTTTGAATTTGCCTTATGTCATTTGTGGCCGTTATCATCTTCTTCTTCCTCTCCATTTGCTTGCTTGCTGG
>Ga0214545_1013182_pt1 | contig 10403 bp, 8 predicted proteins | sample CNSS4metaG_FD_160064 | JGI IMG/M metagenome (GOLD analysis project Ga0214545, IMG submission 160064) | Root nodule microbial communities from cowpea collected in UCLA plant growth center, Los Angeles, California, USA - CNSS4 | ecosystem: Host-associated > Plants > Roots > Nodule | place: USA...
GAAAATAGACAAAAGCATAATGGGGGACCACTGCTCGTGCCCACAAACACACTTCATGGACCACCACCGTCAACGGAATCATAAAAAAGGACAACCACCGTCAAACAGATAATAAAAAATTGAAACAACACCGCATAAAACAATTAAATAAACTAAACCCTAAACCCCACCATTCCAAAAACAATTAATTCAATGAAACACAAATTAACATGATTCGCGCACTTGGAATCCAAAATACTTACCACTTTGATGTCAATTTCAGCTTCAATTTCCTCTGCAACGCTCGAAGGAACCAATTTGATTTGAACCCTAAGTTCACCACGTTGCCTCTCACTCGAACACACTCTTCTGATTCGTTCCCAAATCGTCCCCTTTTAATTTTCAATTTCATTTTTCTAACCACTGTTCCACATCACACACCTGATAATGCCACGTAATCTTTTTTTTCCCACTTAAGTAGTCAACATGGTCAGACGTTAAGTCATTTAACAGAGTCAACTAAAAGGGACCAAATTGATGCAAATAAACTAATTTGGGTACTAAATAGATGCAAAGTTAAAAGCGGGTACCATTTAGACACATTGGAACGAAACTGGGTACGTTGCGAATAATTATACCTTTTAATTTCAAGTGAATGAAAAACCCACACCCCACAACCTCAGATGAATTCCACATGGATTTCTCACCCACTCCAAATACACAATTAAATAGCAAGTGAATAATATTTTATTTTACCTATTGTGCAAAAACTCGTAGATCGTTTGCCACTTAAATACATTGTGTTTGGTACATAGTTATTGTAATATTTTTTGTAGTCTTTTTTGCCCTTTATTTTAATTTTAAGTGAATGAAAAACACAAACCCCATAACCTTTGAAGAATTCCACATGGAGTTCTCACCCACCCCAAATACATAGTCAAATATGTTGTCATTAATAATTTGTTTTACCTGTTGTACAAACACTCTAACAATATTCACTACTTAAAGACATTGTGTTTAGTACATAGTTATTGCAAATATTTTTGAATCTTTTTTGCCCTATAATTTACTTTCAAGTGAATCAAAATCCCAAACTCCATAACCTATGAAGAATTCGACTTAAAGTTCCCACCCACCCCAAATATAGAGTCAAGTGTGCTGTCATGAATAATTTGCTCTACCTAGTGTACAAAATCTCATACATTGTTTGCCACTTAAATACATTGTCTTTGATACATAGGTATTACAAATATTTTCTGAGTCTTTTTGGCCTTTATTTTAATTGAAGTGAATGAAAACCTAAACCCCACAACCTCTGAAGAATTACAACATGGAGTTCTCACCCACCCCAAATACAAAGTCAAATGTGTTGCCATGAATAATCTCTTTTACTTGCTCCACAAAAACTGTTATTGTAACATCCCGTCAGGATATTACGAATTTTAATAAAATAAGGAAAAATAAATAATTACACTGCATTTAATAATACCTCATTTCCCCAAAACACGGGAAATTTAAATCTTTTATTATAACCAGTATAATTCAAAATCATAATTATAATCCATAGTAAAACATCCAAAGTTTGAGTAATAAAGGATTACAATTTATTTCCAAAAACATAAAATATATAAACACAAAACTCCCAATCTAGCCCACGCTCCGAGCCTAAGCCTCACTAGCTCCACCTGCAATATCATCTGCACACGTGTACTGTGTACACGATCATCGCCAAACACAAGCAGATAGGGTGAGCTAAAAAGATAACACATAAGTATACACCAAACATACACACACACACACACACACACACACACACATATATATATATATATATATATATATATATATATATAATAAAATACATCAAAATAAAATCTCTTCTTTTATTCCGCATGGCCACAACCATGTATAATCTCATTTCACCATCAAGGGACCTCCTCCTTCTTTATCACATGGCCACAACCATGTAATATCAATACACATCAAGGAAGACTCGTTCCCTTCCTTCCACATGGTCACAACCATGTAGTATCCGTGCACATCAAGGAGACTCGTTCCAACTCTTCTATATGACCACAACCATGCTAGCAGTGTTCTACATCTTCTAGTGAGTATCTCAAGGTGCCTTGCTGCCACACCTATCAGCCACAACCGATAGAGCACATGCGAGAACCATGCTACGGATCACACACCGTAACGTCAGGTGGAGTTCCCAAATACGAACATAGTCCGTAACGTCCCAAGACTACCAAACTCGTCAACGAATCACTGAGGAGGGCAATCCATCTGGACCCATCTGTACTGGCCACAACCAGCACACTCACACCGGCAACACTCGCCAACCCGAACCACAACTCAAAGGTTTCTCGTGTTCAGCTCCCCTAACCTAGAATTTTCCCTTGCTTAGAAAAATGCAGAGTTTTGGAAATCCCTCCTTGATCACTAGGCAGCCTAACGCCTTCCCTTCACTATGCTCTCAATTGCCAAAACCCTATCAACCCCCTCTCAATTTTCGCACCCTTGCAAAGCCCTCAGAAAACAGCTTCTCCAAACCCCTCTTCTCGAAAATTAAGTCTTTTAATGGTAAGTGGGGTTTAATGCATAAAACGAAAATTAAGTCTTTTAATGGTAAGATTTATTGCCTTTAGTATTTGTTTTCAGCGCTCCTAGCTGCCCCTAGGGTTCTCTCCACCTTTTCATATTCATGCCATACCAATTTTTAGCAAAAAGAGAATTAAATTTTCGCCACTAAAGTTTGAACCCATGACCATGCCAAAGCCAATTTAATACTAGACCATCAGGCCAACTCATGTTTCTTGCTAACTCACACAATTCAAGTATGATATCATACGAAACATGCTCCATCATATTATTAAAACAATAATAATTAAATAACACACAATTTGGCACACATAGGACTTGAACCCAAGTCTTCTCACCCAATCAAGTACTCTTAACCACTTGAGCTAGTAATTATCCACACCATACCCATAAGAATTTAATGTCATAAATACACTACTTATTAATTAATTAATTAATTAATTAATTATTTAATTAATTAAATTCTGTGGATCTTACAGTTACTACATTTACCACTTAAATACATTGTGTTTGGTACATAGTTATTGCAAATATAATTCCCTGCATGAAATCATAACACTAAAACGTAGTGTCTAAATTAAAATTTGGACAATATCAATAACTAAAGATCAATCAATAACAATAATGGTTCATCCTATATTAAGTAATTTTGTAAATATTCATGGCATGTCATTGACAAACACAACCAAAATAAAAAAAAGGGTGTTTGACGACATCATATCCAACTTATTTATGTGGCCCAAAAAATGGTCAGAGCTTCCTCACCTGCAAAACCAAAGTAGTGGAATTTTGTAAGGTGTTTTTCTAACTAGAACTTGGATAATTTGAAAACACAGTACATGATTTTGCCAAACAAGTATCCCATATGATGGTGCCTAATTTAATTGAATCTGCATTTAACCAGGGTCACTTGTCTACCTAGCTTTTTCAAAATTGAGTCGGTTGTAGGTATCTTAGGTTGTGCACTAGAAAAGATGTTAAAAAAATTGCTAAAAAATATATTGAATATTTAACTAACGAACATTGTCTGATTATGTGGTAAACACAATTGCACAAAAGGTTACCCACATGAAGGTGTCCAATTTATTACCCATCCCATGATAGATTCATCAACACGAACCACACCATAACAACTAATTCGAAAAAAAAAACAGGGGATTCCAATTAACCCTAAACACAAAAGCAAAAAATCATTCCGAAACAAAGATGGGGAAAGAATAAAACTTTCCTGTAATATGAAAACTATCCACCTCTAAAAGAACGAAACCTGCAAAATAAACCAAAGTCCACCCTCCTTCACGTCTGTGTCATCCACAAAATCACCCAAAAAACCCTAATTAGGAAGAATGACCAAAGGGAACAATGAGAATTGGGAACTTTATCCCTTTTGAGCAAGAAAATGAAAAGAGAAGGGAAAGAGAAGATGCACACCTTTTGATTTGTAAACTCAAAGCTTGCGGATGACAACCAAATGGAATAATGAGGAGAGAAGTGAGCGTTTAGGCACAATTTTCATATGCAAAGTGAAGGAACTATGAAGGAACTTCCAAATAGAAGAAAACGTTTAGGTTTCACACAAATAACGTCAAAATTGTAAGACCCGCATAATTTAAGTAATTAAATAAATAATTAATTAATAAATGCGGGTGGGAAGATCACTTATGACATTAATTTTTGATTGGAAGGACATGGAAAAGTACTAGCTCAAGTGGTTGAGAGTACTTTAATTGTGTGAGAGGACTTGAGTTCAAGTCCTATGTATGCCTATTTTGTGTTATTATTTGTTATTGTTTTAAATATATGTTAATCATGCTGTGGAATAATATGATATTTGGATTATATTAGTTAGCATGAAATATGAATTGGTTGAATGGTTTGGCATTGAGTTGGCATTGCATGGTGATGGGTTCAAACCTTGGAGAACCCAAATTAAACTTTATTTTTGCTAAATTTTAGTTTGGGCTGAATGTATAGAGTTGATGGAAAACCTAGATGAATGGGCAGCTAGGAAGCCTGGAAGGGGCTGAAAAATAGACCATAAAAGATCATTGAATGGTCATAAACATTACCATTAAGCTTATTTTTCGTTTTCGGTAATTAAACAAGCATTAAATGCAATAATAAAAGGCTAATTGTGTGAGAGAGGAAGGTTTTGGAGTCTGAACATTTGAGGTATTGAGGGCTGCACGAATTCAGAGAGAAACAGTGAGTAGGGAGTGGAATTGAAGGGTTGGACAGTGGGAGAGCTTACATGAGTTGTTGGAACTCAAGGAAAGAACTCAAGCATTATATTTTAAGCGATGGAATTCCAGGTTAGGGGAGTTGGACTTCGATTTCTTTGTTCATTCTAATAATTACATGTATAGTATGATAGCATGAATCCATGATCTTTGTTGTATCTGCGAATTTCTGCATTCTGGAAATTTTCCAAAAACCGCCTGGCGGGCTATACATAGCCGCCTAGAGGCTCATACCAATTTGGGTGTTTTCTGGGTTCCCTTGAGGAACCGCCTGGCGGTGAAGCCCTGTACCGCCAAGCGACTCAAGCCTATAACTCAGTTCTGGGTTTTCCTGATGAACTGCGTGGCAATGATGAGTTTTCGCCAAGCTGTGCGGGTCTGGTTGATTCAATTTATGATATTCTGTGCATTTTACGTGGTTTTGTTCGAAGAGAAATTCAGGGGGAGTTGATACGGGATGTTCTGACGTTGTAATTCATTGAGTTTAGCGTAATTTTATGTATAAAATTGATTGAACAATGCGAATGAATTTTAGGGTATGAGAAATTGGGGTTTTCATATATTGGTTAATTGAGTGAGTGAAAATAAGGAAATTAGGGGTACATGAAGGTCTAACAGGAGTATTAATCGTAAGTATATGAGGAAGTTGAATTGAGGGGAAAGATGGAGGAATAGGGACGAGGAAAATTGGAGATCTAGAATTGTTCAGAGTGATGAAATTATGGGAACTTGCCCAGAAAGGCATGCACCGCCTGGCGGCACGGGGATGGCTACCAGGTGCCAATACATTGATTGTGGGTCTGAGTGGCTGATCGGGGCTGTGATAATGTTTTTGGAATATTAGATGTTTGGTTCTCGGGTGAATCGGTTTCTAGTTATCTGCGAAGGGGGTTGGGGATGATGGTTGGATAAAAGTCTTTAGTAATGACAAGTGTAAAGTAGGAGTATAATGTTTTATTTTTGCTAAGGAAATAAATCTGTTAAGATTTTGCAGTAGGAGATATAGTTGGACAGAAAGGACTGGTGCAGGGGCTAGTGTATAGTGATCCTACTAAGGTAGTGACATTCCCAATCTTACCTTGTAAGCGAACTGATTCTGGATGTATAAAGTAGTTGAGATAATGGTAATTAGAATCATGGGAAGTGTGTTAGCTCACGGAAAATTCAAGTGCTGTCAGAACTTTAATAGAATGCATATAAGTACTGATTTGGGAAAACCTCGATGACACCTAACAGTTGGTGAGCCTCTTGGGATGGAATAATCTTGTGGGGAGTTGTTGTAGAGAGGTGAGAGTTGTAAGTGTCCATCCTTATATATGAATACACTGTATTGAGTTAGGAGCAAACTGGATTGAGGGTAAGCGTGAGTGGAAAATGCGAAGAGTACCTAACCAAAACCAGTACCGCATGAGTACTTATGTGGCGCCTGGCGGCATAGCGAAGTCCGCCAGGCGATAGCGAGAAAAATAGTGAGGGTCTGGTGCAGGTGGCGCCTGGCGGAGGGGAAGTTCCCGCCAGGCGATAGCGGCGGAAATAGTAACCTCCTGGAGCATGTATGCCTGGCGGTGTGGATTGTTTCGACGGGCAGTGGTTGTAGAATTTGTGGTTCTTAGGCGCTTGGCGCTTGGTGGTACGTGTCCCCCGCCAGGAGGTCTGGAAGCTGGTAGCACCTAGCGGTATGTGTCCCCCGCTAGGCGATTTAGCTGCTGTAAGTCCTAGTCGTTGGACTTTGTAGGCGTGATCTACGAGACTTTTGGTGATACTTCAAAGGTAAGATTGCTGGGTTCCTTGAGTTGATCTTGGAACGTATCCCATGAGTTGAGCTCGGGATAGGGGTTAAACACGTAGCATTCCTCGAGTTGAGCTCGAAATGGCATCCCTCGAGTTGAGCTTGGGATGGCGGATGAACACGAGGAACCATTGAGTTGAGCTCGGGTTGGCGAGTTTTGCCAGTGTGAGTGTGCTGGTTGTGGCTAGTACGGATGGGTCCAGATAGATGCCCTCCTTAGTAAATAGTTGATAAGTTTGGTAGTCTTTGGACGTTACAAACTATGTTCGTAGGGAACTCCACCTGGCGTTACGGTGTATAATCTGTAGCAATGGTTTCCCGCACGTGCTCTGTCGGTTGTGGCCGATAGGTTTGACAACAAATTACCTTGGGGTAATTACTAAAACAGGTAGAACACGAATGATCTGGTTGTGGCCAGGTGATATGGAATAGAGTGAGAGATTTTATTTGGATGTTTGCATAAAATTTATAAGTGAATACATATATGTATATCAATGTGTTTGTATGTTGATTTTATTAAGCTCACCCTATCTGCTTGTGTTTGGCGATGATTGTGTGCGCAGTACACGTGAGCAGAGGATGTTGATGCAGGTGGTGCCGGTGATGCTTAGACACAGAGTGGGGGATAGCATGAGAGTCTTTATATTATTTATATTTTTGAAATAAAGTGTAAACTTTTATGAGATAGTTTTGGATTATTCCACTTTTGTAATTATGGATTTTGGTTTGATCCCTTGAATTTATAAAAGTTTAAATTTCCTGCGCTTTTGGGAAATGAGATTTATTCATAAATGTGATGTCTTTATGATTTTATTTTATTTATTTCTTTTATTCACTTTAAATCCGTAATATCTTGATGAGATGTTACATTTGGTATCAAAGCTTTGTTTTCAAAATGATTTTTGGGGTCTGTGGGGAGTGAGCTCATCGTGTTACGCTAGCGTGACAATTTGATTGTGTTTTTTTTTATTGTTTTTGATTATGAAATCGTAACTTGAGCTGTGTAATTTGACCAGCTGTAAAATGTGGCGTGCTTAGGCCATGGGTAACAGGAGGAAGAGAAACACTGTTGGAGCTGATGATATCGCTCAGGCCCTCCATCGCATGGTGGACGCGATGCAGCCTATTACAGCTCAACCTAGAGCCCTGGTGGCACCTGTTCGCCCTGTGATGATGGAGGACTTTATGAGGCATAAGCCCTCAAAATTCTCTGGTAAATCTACCCTTGATGAGGCAGACACATGGTTGAGAGAGTGCGAGAAGATCTACAAGGTGATAGACTGCACTGATGCTCAGAGACTGTCATTCATCACTTTCCTACTAGTGGCAGATGCTGAGTATTGATGGGTGGGCATGCAACAGCTGATGCGGACACAGGTAGAGGATATCACTTGGACTTCTTTCAGGACCAGATTCCTGAAGAAGTACATTCGGACTCTGCGAAACATGAGAGGGAAGCTGAATTCCTCACGTTCCAGCAGGGGAACCTGACTGTGCAGGCATACACAGATAGGTTTGAATATCTGGCGAGGTTTTATTTGCCTACAGTCACTGAGGAATGGAGGTGCATGAAATACGATGGCGGGTTGAAACATGAGCTACGCCGGTTCATAGTACCACTCCACATCAGGGAGTTTTCGGTCTTGGTGGAGTAGGCCAAGGCAGTCGAGCAGTTAGAGACGGGGCTCAGCAGTGGGGCTCGACCACAGAGGACCACTATAGACACTCGCCAGCAGAAGAAGCCTTATAGCAGACCATCAACTTCTTCTAGAAAACTACAGTGTTTCAACTGTGGTGGTGAGCATTTGAGGAGGGATTGCCCAAAACCCTCAGGCAGCTCTGGAGGAGGCCCTAGCACTAGCAAGTGCTATGTGTGCGACCAGACGGGGCACTATGCCCAACATTGTCCCAACAAGAAACCAGCTGGAGGCGTGCCAACCAAGAAGCCAGTTGGAGATAGGCCCAGAGCACCAGGGCGTGTCTTTGCCTTGACGACTACCGAGGCGATCCAGTCAGGTAACCTCGTGCAGGCTACGTGTTTGTTATTTAATCATGAGGTTGTTGTGTTATATGGTTCAGGAGCTACCCATTCATTCGTATCCAATGAATGTGTGAGGAGGCTCGGGCTTGTGATGCGAGAACTAGGGTGCGAGTTAATAGTCGCGGCACCAGCGTCTGGCGAGGTATCCACCAGCTCTGTTTGTGTGGGATGCCCTATGGAGGTGGCGGGCCGCAAGTTCAAGGTGAATCTTATTTGCCTGCCAATGAAGGGTTTGGACGTGATTCTGGGTATGGATTGGCTGTCGAGCAACCATGTGATCATCAATTGTGGACGACACAAGGTAGTGTTTCTAGATACAAAAAGTTTGGAGCTTATCTCATCTAATCAGGCTATGAAGGAGATTGAGGCTGGAGCTACATGCTTTATGATAATGGCTCATGCATATAAGATTAGTACTGCAGAGAAAATCAGCAGGATTCCAATAGTGGATGAATACATAGATGTCTTCCCGGATGAAATTCCAGAATTGCCACCTAACAGGGATGTGGATTTCACCATTGATCTCATCCCTGGTAGAGATGGCAAATAAACCCATCTCCGTGGGTATTGCCCGAACCCGTCCCCGTTTTGACGGGGAATCCTCGCATTGACTGGGTATGGGTATGGGTGTGGGGAATCCCCGATTTTTTCAATTGGGTATGGGTATGGGGATGGGGATGAATATATCCCCGCCATAATACCCGTCCCTGCCATATCTCCATCTCATTTATATTATTAAAATATTCACAATTAATTAAGTAACCCTATATATATATATATATTTTTTTTTTTTTTTTTTTTTTTAAATATTTTGTTTGTCATGAAACTCATTCGCATTTTCAATATATTTGTTTATCTTATCATAACCTTTATGTAATTATGTTAAAATTATGTATGTCAATTAAAATTTTTTTATGTGTAACATTTGAATATTTCTATTATTTTTTAATATTTTTATTTATTGTATATTTGCCTTCCACCTGAGAATGTTTAATACTCTCAATTTAAGTATTTAATAGCATAAACATTTAATTTACTAGGTAATATAAAAAAAAACTCTTTACTTATTATTAGTAATTTTTGTTTCATTTGAAGAACTCTTTTTTTTCGCTAAAAAAATGTTGTTATTTCTCAACCATTGAGTATATATGTTGATATTTAAAAAGTTTTCTTAGATCTCTAAGATGTTTTTCATCTTATCATACCCTTAATTATACATTTGTTTTTCTTTGTGCAATTTTCTTCCAATAGTCTCCAAATTGTTTATAAGACACACATTTGTTAATTTTTTAATATTTTTATTTTTGTTTATTTTCATCATACTATTTCGATAAATTTTATCTAATTATCTTTTATTTTCTAACTCATTACAATCATACTTTAATATTTTCAATATAATTGTATAAATAATTTTTATTTACTACAATATAAAAATTTAATATAATTGCCATGAATATTTTTTTATCACCATCCAACATATATTAGAGTTTAAAAGATACAAGATCTATGATAAAATTTTATTATGTTTACTATTTGTTCTTTGCGTCATTTTTTTTTATCAACCATTGAGTATATATGTTGATATTTGAAAAGTTTTCTTAGATCTCTAAGATATTTTTCATCTTATCATACTTTTAATTATATATATTTTTTCCTTTGTGTGATTCCTTCCAATAGTCTCCAAATTGTTTATAAGACACACATTTGTTAATTTTTTAATATTTTTATTTTTTGTTTATTTTTATCATGTAAC
>Ga0214545_1013185_pt1 | contig 10400 bp, 4 predicted proteins | sample CNSS4metaG_FD_160064 | JGI IMG/M metagenome (GOLD analysis project Ga0214545, IMG submission 160064) | Root nodule microbial communities from cowpea collected in UCLA plant growth center, Los Angeles, California, USA - CNSS4 | ecosystem: Host-associated > Plants > Roots > Nodule | place: USA...
TATATATATATATATATATATATATATATAAACATGGATAAAACATAAGGAAATGTATATGCACGCAAAGCAAATGACTCTAAACTCAATTATCCGGATACATGTCAACGATGTTAGACTCACTGGAGGTGTGCACTTAGGGTGGTTTCTAAGCTCTGCAAAGCCTAGCTTCAAAGGTTTATGACTCGACCAAACACAAAGTAAATCCCCTTCATGCCTAGGACCAAATCAACTTAGTGATTAGGACCTCCTACGACTCTTACCAATAACTCATTCTACTCTATTTAAGTGTGAATAGTTATTAGAGTTCATGATACCTTCTTACTGAGATCCTTATGTCAATGCATACACTAAGGTAACCACCACAAAGAATTTGTCCTTGAAATTCCTCAAATGTGTTATACAAATGTGTTTATTCTCGGGTTTCTTTTCAATCTAGATACACTACAACTAAATTAACTTTATATTGTACGAAATTAGGACTATGAATTTATACCAATTGTTTGACTTTGTCTTTTATTTTGCACGAAAAGGTTGAAGTTTGGGATGGATAACTACAATCACGTGAGCAATTTTCTTAAAAATCACAACATATTACATCTGATATTTCTTACAACCCATGTAATATGCACTTTCAACATTTTTGGTTTTTTATAAATACAAAATCGATTGTGATAACCGATGTAATATAATCCAACTTATTACATCGGCGAAGTCTAAAATGATTCTAGAACTGACGTAGTATGTTTTGTATAACTGATGTAAAAAGTCCTATTTATAGTAGTGAAAGTAACAAACTAATCAAATAACTAATTTAAATAACTACATATTAAGCAATGAGTAACTTCACATTAAATCAAAATGGAAAGAAAATTTATGGGAAGAAAAAAGTAAAAACAATGACCAGAGTTGTTGAGAAGGAAATGTTGACATCATGAATGGAATGATTTAGCCTTATATGGTGTGTTGTATGGAGTGTTTACCTCTAGACAAAAACTATAAATAATAGTTAGCATACAAATCTTTCTACTTAAGAAAAGTAGTAGTTGGAATGCATGATTTGGTTGATTTGGTCCATTTGACCTCTGTCGTACCACAATAAGTGTATCTTAACAATTTTCCATTCATCAACTGCCCATTAGAAATCAAACTCTTCCATTGCCACTTAGACTATTATAAATCTATCATAAGACAATTGATGTAATATCCAACCATCTATGTCTTAGTAATTTTCCTACTAGAAATAAAACTCATAACTTTGGTTCTAACACTAATAATTGGATTGAGCACTTACTAGGCTAAAAGTTAATGTTATTGCTCATGATAAAACTCTTTTTACTCGAGTGTAATAGTCTAAGCCTTATAATTCAATAGAATTAACCCATCCACCATTTATCATGGAACAATATGATGCATTTTGCAACATATTACACCTCAAAATAAACAAAACTCTAGATTCATGAAATCAAATAATGAAATACAAAATATTGAAACGATAACGAAACTTATATCTTAGAGTTGAGAAATGAACTTGGCGAAGCATAAGTTCTCCAAGAATTATTGTAACAAAGATCATTCTTAGAGAAAGAGCATGAGTTAGTGTGAAATTTCAAATTCTCTTATCTTAATTATTTGAAATACTATACAAAAATTCATAAATTTCAATTCTTTTACCTCTTAACAACTCATTTTACTATAAAAAAAAGTTATAATTTGTCAATAGATTTATTACTTTCCTAGATAACCTTTGCCAAAAACACATAATAAATGTAATATTTATGAAATTGTTACCTCACCAATAAATATAATATTGACAAAAATAGCCATACATTGTTCTAATTATGTTATTCATACAAATATATTTTTGTTGGTGTGATGCAAAATTCTTAAATGAAGTTGTGTTCTTTATTAGTAATTATTGTTTTTTCAGGCGAAGTTTGTATTTGCCTAACAATATAACATACATTTAGCTTCCAAATATTAGCATTGGTCAAATTGCAATGCTACTACCATCAATTTATCTTATTCTAATACGATGTAAAAGATTGATTATTTTAAAAGAAAAACTAAAAATACATAAAATAAGGTTACCATTAGCTTAGAAGATGTTAACCTTACTTATTTCTAAATATTTTAATTATTTAAGTTAATGTTAGTTTAACATACGATAACTATAAAAAATAAAATAAAATAAAATAAGGTTAGTGTGGGCTTACTCGACGCTAAATTATATACTCCAAATCTTTATACATTCTTCATATTGAATAAAATATATACTATAGATTATTTTTAATCGATAGGTCTATATTTAAATATGACAAATATCATCTCTTATAATCTTTTTTCCAAATTTTCTTTATAAATTTCTTCACGGTTTGTCTTCTTCATTTATATTCATAATTTTCTCAAGCTCATCTTTCATAACTCATTTCCTTTACTCACATTCATCTCCTTCGCTCACACTCATCATTTTCATCAACACAACTCCTTCATCTAAATTCTTTTATCATCTCCTTCAACTACATTTCATCTTCTTAATTTACACTCATCTCCATAATTCATTATAATTATTTTTGTTTTGTTTATATTATGTGAAGATGAAGATATCGTACAAATTTTTTTCTCAAGTTAATATCATTAATGATGCAAAAAAAAAAAATTAAAATGAAAACGTCTTAATGTTGGTCAAACCAACACTAAACTATTTTAATTAAAAAGTTAGTGATGATTTAGTATTTGCTAAGTCTTCACTAGCTAGAGTAGGCTTTCAAAAGTGGACGCTAACAATTTAGCGTCATATATACTTGCGATACAAAATCGACGCTAGTAGATATATAACATCTTTTACAATACAAGTTTTCTGGTAGTAGTATTAATTTAATAATATGCATACTTTTGTTAATGTCAGGCTTCAAAGTAATTATACACTGTCGTTTTTTCTAAAATGTTTCTGTAAAGTCTTACCATAGATAACATTTTTTTTTAACAATAAGAAAAAATATATAAATAAATAGAACATTTGAAATTCTCCGATTCTTATACAAAGTACGTAAAATATTAAAAAATAAAAAGATCTTGCATGTAGGCAACATTTAAAATTCTACTCTCCTAACCACATGAAAAACTTAGTATCATCCACCTTGATTTGCTCACATATAGAAACTCCTTTCGAGATTATAATGATTCTTCGTTAAAACATATACTATCAAGCTGATACAAATTACATATGAACAAATACTATATATATATATATAAAAGATTCTGCATGCCTCCATCGTTCTTATTATTAGCTTAGTTGTGTTTTTCTTACTTCCAATATGAGATTTGTTGCTTCTGTTAATTGTATATGTTGAAGGTAATCAATACAAAAATGAATTGGCTAATTTTTGTTTTATAAAGAAATTAAATTTTCATGGTTTGACGTACATAGTTTTGTTAGGAAAATCAATAGTATGTTCATGGTTTGATGTTACATAGGTTTGCATGATATTTATTTATTTATCTATTTTTAATTTTTGAAATTTTTTATCGTCATTTTTTTATATTTGGTTCGCATAACCACCCAACTAAGTTTTACTTACTGACTACGTAGACTACTCGCAACTTGTGTCATCAAGTAAATTTCAACTAAAGATTTAATCTCTTTGCTTTTGTTGGTTATGAAAAATGAATTATTCAAAGAATATTACTTTTGTTGGTGCAAGTTTCTATAACTCGTATATTTTGGAAAAAAGAATGAAGTTATTATAAAAAAAAATAGATATTTAATTAAAAGTTGGAACTAATAAGTAGATGTCAACCCTAATTAGTTAATAGATTTGTGCATCATAGGTAAAGAATTATAAAATCATAAATGTTTATTAACATTAACTTTTTAAAGATCAATATTCTAAACAACACCAGTTATGTTGACCCTAATATTTCATTAATTTTTATCTAAAGTGATTTATTAAATTAATAAATTATTTAATATTAATAAATATCAATACTAAATATAAATAAATAAGATGAATATCAATTTAGATGATATTAATTTAAATAAATTATAAGTCAAATTTTCTATAAATTAATATGAAAAATAAATTAAAACAATATCTTTAAATAAATATAAATATAAATATTCAAAATTAAATGAAATTAGCATCATATCAAATAAATTATACTAGAATCAATTAGAGTTATGTAAAACATACTTTTTTTAAAATATTTTTATTTTAGTAGCATAGTTGATTTTATTTGCCCCGGTTATAAACGAACACTATTTTTTTTTCTGGACAATTAATTTATAGAAATTTTTTCAATATATAGTAATAAAAATGTAGACTTCTTAAAATGAATTTCGTAAAAACTAAGGGTGCTATATAAATAAATTTTGAACATATACTAGGAATGTAGAGTTAAATGGAGGAACATATGTATTGATACCTTATACATCAATTATATACAGAAAAAAAAATGGTGCACATTTGGAAAGCAAATATGTTAGAAAGTCTAATAAATTATTGATAAAATTAATTTATAGTATATAAATGAATATAAATTTATTGAATACGTAAAATTGAGTTAGTTTTAAAGTTGAATTCAAGTAAACAACACATGAAACTTCGAGAAAAAATATGTCCTAACATAAATATAGTATTTGGATAAAATTTGAAAGCGATTAAAACGAAAAATTTGAAAGAAAATAAAAAGGTTAAAAAACAGAAAAAAGAATATGTTGGTGAGAATGGCCAGAAGAGAAGGAGTAACCCTATCCTCTATTTTTATTCTTTTACAGTAAATACACTTTTTGATGTTTGTGATGATTAAACGAATCAACATCTGGGGATGATGTTCACTGTAAGCATCATCAGCGGTTAGTGAGCAATACATATAGTTAAAAGCAAAACTTATGAATCTGAGTGAACTTTGAGGGTTATTCCTATTCAGTGACCTAAGAACAAAGAGAACACCGTATAAATGTACGGATACATAAGCAAGGGTAGCTAGCTAGCAGCTAAAGATATCACAAATTCCATTTTGGGAAGATGCCACTTTCTTTGTTTGCCACTGAATGAGAATTTCTTTGTGGCATGCTGTTGTTGCAGTTTTTTCAGGTTTTCAGTACTTCACCAAAATATGTGTTTTCACTCATCATCAGTCACAGGAGTGGTGCCATGCCATTTTTATGGGTTAATTTCATCTGAACTTCATGGTCCACAAATATAGTGAGTGACATATTCTATATATATATATATATATATATATATATATATATATATATATATATATATATATATATATATATATATATAAAATATATATTCCTTAATTGGCGGGTTTTGTTTACATCTTTACAGCAGTAGATGTCTGTATTCTGTCATTATGTCCATGTTCAATATCACGAGAATGTTTCTTCGAAATTACAAGCTCTCTTCTTCACTTTTCAGCCTCTGGTTTGGCATCTGTTCGTACCACATTGCCTATAATTGATTATGATATTTTTGTGGAAAATCTGCTCTTCTCATGTTACTGAGGAAACTCTAAAAGTTACTTTCAGCAACCACTTTAAGAGGTGGTGAGCCACACAATGAAACAAGAGTTATGTGTCTTGTTGGCGCCACTTATAATTGCCTTCCAAACTATGATGTCATCTGCAGTGTTTCTTCGCCAATTATGTGTTGGAACATATATTGGGCGTTACGGGTTCATCATATATTTTTCTTTAAATAATGAGTGTTTGAAGACATTATTCAAACTATAATAGCTTCTGTTCGTATGTGATCTATTATGACTGGCTTGTTATGCAATTGATAATGTCATAATGATTACAACCATCCATTCCAAAGACGTTATACTGATTTAGGTAGAAGTTTGAATTATGTATAGCGGGACATTTTTTTTCTGCCACAAAGGTTCTTAATTTACCGTGAAAAGTATTTATTTTCCTTATAAATTAATTCAAAAATGAATATTTAATCAGTACATATTACATCGGTTTCTAAATCAATGTATATAAGGTAATGTAATAAGTGGAACACATGTAACATCGGATGCCTCTAAAACCCGATGTTATATCTCCTGGCTTTTTCTTAAAGAAAAGTAACGTGTTGCAAAATAAGCTAGGGTTTAAGCGGCAGTTACTAGGATTCAACGCAAGCCAACAACAATGACTAGGGTTATGTTAATATTACGGTGTTTGATTTAGTCTCATATCGCTTAGAATTGTGAGATGTGGTTCTCTATTTTACAATATAAGAGACCTTATGTAAAGCTTTGACATATACCAAAAATAAACATACTTCCTAGCAATGGCGGAACTTGGACAAAAATTGTAGGGGTGCCAAATTAGATTTGTTAAATATAAATTTTTTTAGTTAGAAAAAAAGCTTTTCATCTTTTTTTTTCATTTCCTCTACTTAAAACAAATACACATAATAGTGGAATTAAAAAAAAAATATTACTATCATTCACTGTTATATCGTGATACCGAACCATTAATACCATTTTAGATAAGCCTTTCCTACTTCATCAGTTTTTCTCGGATCGCGTTCTAATGAACTTTTAAATTCATTATATATAATTCTAAGAACTTTAGAGATTTGTTTTTATTGTCTTGAATTCTTGGTTGTCATGAGATTTCTCAAGTTTAATTAACGTAAATGTATTTTTTTTCATCTTTATCACAAACCTTCCTCTTTAAAAAAAAGAATCAATTTTTTTTATTTTTATCATAATCTTTCTAATATAAATTTATCACATCTCGCCTATCTAGAAAAAATAAAATTTATATTCACAAATCACAATTATCACATTGCAAAACATAACAAAACTCATACCACTTAATTAAATAAGCAACACTATATAAATTCTAAAGTTAAAAAAAAAAATCTACCATAGACAGCGAAAAACACAAAATCCCTAAATTTCATAATTAAGGGTTATAATAATTTGGAAAAAATTATAATTAGGATTCATACCAATTTCATAAAAGAATCCCTAGAATCATAATTTGGGTTTATATTAATTTGGGATAAACTTAATTTGAGAGAAATATCCTAAAAAGAATCATAAATTTAACATACATAACTCATAATAAGATATTAACCTTCATATGTAAGAGATCATGGAAGAATGTATACTTCAATCTCAATCTATGTGTTTCTCAACCTTTATTTCCCACTCTATCTCTTTGTATTTATTTCTCTTTACACACTTTCATGACAATTTATATGGTGGGGAGAAGATCTTATAGTCAGAAAAAAAAACCCTAATATCTTTTATAAATCAATGTCTCCATTAATTTTTTTTATTTTCTCTTTTATTATAATTTTTCATAATATAAATTTAATATAAATAATATATAAATATAATTTTAAAAATATATAAATATATAAATATATAAATATATATATATATATATATATATAAATAAATAAAAAAATTGGGGGAGCCGTGGCTCCCCTGTGTCACCACATAGTTCCGCCCTTGCTTTCTAGTGTAGTCGTGGACGTAGGCATACACATTGTACGCCGAACCACGTTAAATTCTCTGTGTCTATTTTTCTCTCCTTTATTCTTTTCTTTATGGCCTTGTTCCTAACAGGGTTCAACATGAAGTCGGCAACGGCTAGGGTGTTGTGAAATCTCCTTTGCAACACAACAATAGCAACAAGGTGTGGAGAGCCTGAGGCGGTGAGATGAGTGCAATGAGGGAGAGGATGAAAATGAAACGAGCGTCGGAAGATGGAGTCTTCTCAATAGCGGCACAGGGAGGGTGCTCCTTGCATGCGACGATGATTGTACCGGTGGTGAGAGAGAAGTTCTTCCAAGGAGAGAATGGAGACCTCATTCGCTCGGGAGGGATGATACCTCCTTCGTAGGATAGCTGCAACACCTCCTCCGCACAATGGCGACACGATGTAAAGGGTTCTCAAAGTTAAAGGGCGACCATAGTGAAACTTACGGAAAGATAGGAAACCAACAAAGCTTTTCTCAATAGTGGGAACAAAGCTTTTCGACTATGGCAAGAGCTTTGTTCTTCTTGAAATGCAAGTGCGACAAGTGAGAGTTAGGGTGAGAATGGAGGGCCAAAACGCATGGCCTAGCGGAGGTTCTTATGAAGAGAGGAAACAAAAAGGAGAAAGGCATAAGAATGGAGGTTCTAGAAAAGAGAATGGAAACAACAAGGGCAAAGATGCGAGAATGGAGAAGAAAAGATGAGGGCGCGAAAGAGGATGAACAGTTATGGAAATGAAAAGGAAGAGGGATCGAATGCATTAAAAGGTACATCGGTTCTAGTGAACAACCGACACAATATCATGTTTGATTCTATTAAAAAATAGCATATTAATATGTTTTTTATTTTTTATTTTAATTTTTAAGGGATATTAAATCGATTGGACTTCACAACCAATGTAATATGATTTCCAATATTTACAAAACTGTCTTCACGCAATTTATCACATCATGTCTTCAAGAATCTACATAATATCCTGTTATAATATTCTTATTCTTCACACCGATACAATATGAGTTTAATCATTTGGAAAGATGAATATAACAAAAAAAATATTCTTATAAATTAAAACTAAAGAGATTATTTATGTGAGAATGACAAAATAGATCGGTCTAACCTATTTTAACATGTTAAAATTGGATGGATCGAATTAGCTAATTGTGTATATATATTTTATCAATAAAAAATTATATTAAAACACTTATAAGATGTTCGATCCCTTTAAAATATATATATATATATATATATATATATATATATATATATATTAAAAGTATATTTAATTATGTAAATATTTTTTAAGTTCTTAATATATTTAATCAAATAATTAAAAATTTATTATATTTATATGCTAAAAAGTTTTATTATAACTAATGATTGAAAATGAATGATCATTTAAATTATAGTAATATATTACAAAATAAAATTAATATTTTTAATTATTTTTAATTTAATGAAAAAAAGTTGGGACATTATTTATATAATATATGAAAAGTAAAAGGTACTTAAAAAGGGCATGCAGTAAGATCTTGAAGAGCAGATCTTTCAGGTGAAAAATGAACGGCACTTCTACTTTTCCTTGAAATAGCATAACATATCTATCACATAGCCATATATATGTAGCCTACTAGCCTTTGGAGTTTGGACCCACAGAACCTGTATCAATTATCATCATGCATGCACACAACACAACTCTATCTACTTACTCATAAATCAATATTTTTGTCTATTAAAATTCATTAAGAAATAACAAATAAGATTTCTATCATTAATAAACATCCACATGGATTGTTAATAAAATTCTACTATTATCCTAATTAATTTTTTTTAACAAGATTTATACATATTAACCACGGTTTTAAATAGACAATGATCAGCAATATAGTCCGTAAAATTGAAGAAATTGTACAAGTGCTTAATTATTGATCATGGGACTCGTGACTGAGTAGATAGATGGGTAATGGAAACGGTGTGGTCACATGAGTTGAGAAAATTAAAAAACTAGGGCAGAGAAAACGCAGGAACAACCATAGATTGATTCGTTGGTTCAGGTTTTTCTACGCATTACTTAGTGAGAATTTGAATATTTGAATGTTTCCTTAGCAATAGTGTGAGCAAATGCATTGTGACCCGAATGCCACGGCACTAATCAATCAAGCATCCATTCTTGGCGTTGACAAATCTAAATACACCATTGCGCGCATGCTTAATTCAACAATGAAGGAAACACAAATAACTTTATTTCATCAAAAATCACACAAAACTTTATGTTTTGCTACTTTTATTAAGTTATTTCGCACTCTATCAAAATCGTTCCAAATCTTTCTTATCTTTCTTGAAAATTGATTACTTAAATAGTACTTTCTTAGAAATTCATCCATTAAAAGTAGAAATTAATGTCTATTTTTTTATATAAATTTACTTACGACTCACTAATATTAATCTTCGCAATATCACTTCCAAAAAACCCCGATAGGGTGTATCCTCCAATGTTGACCCAATATGTTCAAATTCCAACTTGATTTCCTTTCATACTAGACTTTGGTTTTGGAAGAGAATGACGAAATTTTTTCACGAGATTGTTTCCTGAACTCTCAGATATTGATAGAAGCACCCTTAATACAATGCATTTAATTGTGAATAGACGCATATTAGATACAGGGGTATAATATATCTTTTAAAGTCAATGTTAAAGATACGGAAAGGGGAAGGCAAGTAAGTAAAGAGAATTGAAAAATGGATGAAAATAAAAAACCATGTCTAAAATGATGCAAGGTACAAATTTAATTGTTACTTACTTATTCATTACCCAACTATGCCTAACTAATTGATTATATATATATATATATATATATATATATATATATATTTTTTTTTATATATCTATTTATTTTTTATATAAT
>Ga0214545_1013192_pt1 | contig 10395 bp, 11 predicted proteins | sample CNSS4metaG_FD_160064 | JGI IMG/M metagenome (GOLD analysis project Ga0214545, IMG submission 160064) | Root nodule microbial communities from cowpea collected in UCLA plant growth center, Los Angeles, California, USA - CNSS4 | ecosystem: Host-associated > Plants > Roots > Nodule | place: USA...
CTATTTTCTCTTGCACCAAACAAATCAGAAACAAAAAGAAAAAAACTAGAGATCTAAATCAGAATTACCTACATCCCTTGGAGTTGTTTCCCATTCATTCGTTGTCTCACATTCTTACATTCTTTTTCGTTGTTGTTGCGAATGCTGAAGCTCGTGTGAATTGGATAGTACACCCTTTTTTTCATCAACGAAGGTAGAGTTCACCTTTCCTTTCTCATATTATTCCAAAATTCAGAGAAATTAACAACAACATAAACTAAACCCTAAATTACATAGGTGAGATAAATGGAGGAAAAGAAACCTAGAATGAGACGATGAAGTGAGAAGCACCACTTACCAGAGAGACAAAACACGAAAACACAGGGATGAGCGGTGAGGAGACTGAACTAGGAGATGTAGCAGTGATGGAGACTGGGCGGTGAGTTGTGTCGACATTGTGGTGAAGATCTTGATCTCATCGGGGATAGCAGAAGTGGTGGTCGACGAGTTTACGACAGTGTAGAGGTGTTGAGAAATGAAAAGAAAAAAAAATAGTGAAGAAGATTACGGTGAAAAGGAAGCTTTGAAAAATAAAAGACTCACTAATTAAGTTTAAAATAATATAATCGACGGATTGTGAGGATAAAGAAAAATAACATAAACAAAAATAATTTTAGCAGTTTATTTAACTGTTACAATTCGACCGTCAATAAAAAATATTTTTTTTAATAATATATATAAAATTTATACCAATTTTAATTATAACCGGTATAAAAAGTCTTTTCTGATATTGTAAAAATGTCATCGCATTAATTTTTATACCGGTTGAAAGTATAATTGGCATAAAAAATCTCACATTATTTACAAAATTGTCATCTGCCTCTTATTTTATACCTGGTGAATTTGAACAGGTATAATAATGTAGGTATAAAAAGCTTATTTTGCACTAGTGTTTGATGCTTTCATCTCTCTCTATTTGACTAGTATTGTGCATACTACCACCGTGTAAATCTGGCCTTAATTATATACTTTGATTTCATTTATTTACATTGCTCATGTATTATGATAAACATGGTAAATAATTTTTAGATCTAACTCTACTAAACTCATAGATTCATATAGAAGATGGAGTTTAGGAGAGAGAGTAAAAGAAAGTTCCTTGTCTGTATGATTGGTAGGAAATAATGTCCAACCTAGAAGATTGATAGGAACTAACCCTGCCATGGTAAGTTAGTCTTCAGTGGAGCTAGGGTTGTGTTTTACCGTAATCTACTAAGCAAAATGGAGCCATGACCGTATTTTTTTATAATCCATCGTTAGATTATGACAAGTGGAGGACTTGCAGGAGTATTCAACTCAATGCATAAGTATTATGGAAATTGAGTTTGGGTCATGTCAATGTCTGGACAAATGTTTAGGTTTGTATGAATGATGTTATGTGGTGCATTATTGGTTGATATTGGGTATTTTTTTTTAGTTTTAATTTGTTAAATATCACTACCTTGCCCTTACATTTCTTTTATTTTTGGTTTGTCCACCTATGATGATCATTTGGTACACATGACCAAATGATAATGCAGAAGACAATGGGGTTAGCAGTTGAAATTTTAAAGAGGAGATATGAAGCTAGTATTTTGGTGTTTTTTTATGTATTTAGTAATAATAAATCCTTTACTGATGGAACATTTGAACTTCCACGTATTTTGAAAAGCTGATTTATATAGAGGAGGATTGTATATGTACTATGTATACATACATTCTCGTGTAATATTTTAAATTTCTTTATAATATCTATGGAATAATTTAATTTACATTTTATTAGGATTAATTTGGTACACTTAAATGCTTCCATAGCACATCATTTGGCCAATATGGAATCCCCTCACCTAGGAGCATATGAAAGCTTATCCTTTGTGGAAGATAAGATTGAGAAGATTTAACAACAACAAAGTGTTCATTAATCCAAGAGTCAAAAAAAGGTGTCAGAAAAAATCATTAGCACCTTTATTTTGTCACCACCCTTAGAGTCATTGTTGAGCGGTGGATCATCAAACAGTTCTATAGAGCAACCTCAAGAGGAACCAATCTCTAAAGTTGTTCCTGAGTTGATTTTTTCTCCTTTTAAAAGAAGGCACATCAATTTGTCTAGAGGCATGTGAGTTGATTGTTTCTTGTTTATTTAGGTTTTCTCTTTTAAGCTTTTATATTCTTTTTTTGGTGTCTCTTCTTTATAACACATAGTTTCATGTTTCAATCAAATTTGTTTTCTTTTCTTGATAGTTCTCTCGTGATATGGTTTTGGTAGACAATTGCAACCTATCTTTGTAATCTTCCTTTCTTTCTCTATTGTTTCCTATTCCTTGCTTTTCATTATTATTTCCCTATTTTTTTTGCTTCTACTATAAAAAAAAAAATCACCAAGATCAAAATCACCCCCTTTTCTTGCATCATTCATGGTCTTGGTCTCCTCCTCACCTCCCAAATCCTTGATCACACAAATTACAACCAAGAGTTCTGCGATGCATATTTCCCTTTCTATGAGGAACAAATTGTTTGTTATCAGTGGCTATTCCTCAACCTCTAGACACTAATCCTACTTTTGTAGACTGGTCTACAATATTGTCTCTTGGCTATATAATTCGATCTCTTAAGATATTATCCCAACATCTTATTTGCCACTATTGCTCATGAAATATAAGAGGATCTTTGTAACATCCCGACCGTATATTACGGGTTTAAAAAATATAATATAAAATAAGAAAATAAAATCACATTTATTATAAATCCATTTCCCAAAAATACGGGAATTTCAAAGAATTTATTTCATAATAAAGATAACATTAAGTTCAAATCTTATCAAAATTCAATAAAATACTAAAACAGTCTCATAATAGATTACATCTTTATTCCAAAACTATAAATGATAAAACTCTATAAAACTGTTCCCATGAGTTTTTCCCGCTCCGCTGCTAAGCCTCACCAGATCCACCTGCAACATCATCTGCTCCCGTGTACCGCGTACACGATCATCGCCAAACACAAGCAGATAAGGTGAGCTAAGAAAATAAACATATATATATATATATATATTGCACACATATACCAATCACACAATCACACCAAAGGAATTCCATCCTTTGATATCACATCACATGGCCACCACCATGTTATTCGTGTTCTACATCTTCTAGTGATTACTTCGAGGTGACTTGCTACCATACCTATCAGCCACAACCGATAGAGCACGTGCGGGAAATCATTGCTACGAAAGTGCTTGATCTCAGCAGTAGGGTTCCTCAAGCATTGCCCATAGTATTGGACTTTGTTGAACTCTTGCACAACCCCAGTTTCACCTTTCCTCACTTTAACACCTCTTGCTTTGATTCTAACAACATCCTTCCAAGCCTTCTTGTTGATCTCCATGCAGATTCCTTTGTTAGTTAACAACAACACATTATTTTTAAACTCCAAGTTGGTGAAAAACACCTTCACCAAGTCAGGATATACCTTCCCTGAAAGTTCAAGGAAGATCTTCAACCTTTGATGCTTGAGTTGTTGGAATAAGCTCTCAAATCCCTTAGCTCTCAGCCACGAAAAGCTCAGGACCTTAGGAATGCTGATATTCTTCCTAGTCATCTCAATGAGGAACACTTGGATGTTGTCCTCATGGTATTCAAACCAAGCCTCAATTCTCCCGTTATGTTCTTGATTTAGAGATCTTGTAGTAGGAGGAGTGAAGTGTTCTTCATTAGATTGGGCAACTCATTGTTGATGACGAGGCATGATGACTGTGGGTGTGGCTGTTTCTAAGAGATGTATGATGCAAATGCAAGATTTCAAGTGCAGTAATTATAATTGAACAAACTGATTTTTAGAAATAGTCGATTAAATGATGCAGATTTATTCCATTAATTCGTTTTAGGTTACCCAGGCTAGATTAATGTAGTTGATTGCAGTATCTTACGAATTCATGATGTTTCCAATGAGTTTTTATGAGTGAATCAATCAGTTCAGATCATATAAGCAGCATGCACATTGGAATTACACACTACACATGCTTTTTGGTCAAACAAATTAGAAAAAGCAACATATGGTTGGTGAAATAACTATTGGGAGCATATAGTATCTGACACAAAATGCTCTATTTGGCTGGGTCAACTTTAGAATTAAATTCGTTAGAAATTTACAGTTTAAGTAAACTCAACAGACTGATTTTATAATTCAGTCGACAAAAAAATCACCAGTTCATAAAAGACTGCAAACAAAATTTTGTTACGATAAATCAATAGACTGATTTCAAAAATCAATCGATTGAAAATCGTGAAATTGAACTTTATTCTTCCAGATTCAGTTTTAATGAAATCAACACATTGCTTTATGAAAACAACAAATTAAAATTCATGATAGTTTTCAGTTTATGCACACATAAAAGTACTACAAGTTCTTATAAGTCGATTGAATTAAAAAAATATATATAAACTGAATCCCTAGCTAAATGTCCCATGCTAACCCTCTCTCCGTCTCTAGGCATCACCAACATCACCTGGAATATCATCTGCTCCCGTGTGTCAAGTCGCACGATAATCGCCAAATACAAACATAAAGGGTGAGCTCATACTCATATAAACTTACAATTTAATAAAATAAAGTTCGTCCTAAACGACTTTATTTCAGTTAATATTTAGCCAAGAAACCTTACTGCCCTAAGGTTTTTCAACACACAATTGCCTGACCATGGACCCAGGATATAACATGATTCCACAAACCAGCCCACTCGTGATCCTGTCTCTACGAACCTCCCCACTTGAAGTCCAACTCTATGGAACTCCCCGCTTGTAGTCCAACACACATGATCCAACAGCTACGATCATCCCCGCTCGTAGCAGCCCTCAAGTGTGAGCACAGAACATACGAACCTCCCTACTCATATCCTCACACGTGAGAATCGTAATATGAACCTCCTCACTCATATTATCATGTGTTCACCACCAGCCATGAGCCTCCTCGCTCATGGCCCAGTCAAGCATCTCCTGATCCAAGTCTCATATCATAAACATACAAAACATAATTCAAAAGAGCACGTTGTCCTCTGTGCTATCACCTAGCACTGCCTAAGCACCGCGAGGAGGCATTGCTACGCAGACCGCTTGGCAGAAACCTCCCACCGCCAGGCCCAGGAAAAGTCTAGAACCACTGTTCTAAGGCTATCGCTTAGCTAGTCACTCCTCACTGCCAAGCGCCACGCGTTTCAGGGCATCTCTGATAGTAATTGCGACCTATAGAAAACTCTAGCGCTACACCAATAATTGCGATTTTACCTGGTGTAGCACCCAACACAGTGCCTACGCATTCCAACCTATCCAAAACACTCATCCAATTAACAACGCATAATTCACAATGCCCTACACAAACATATGCTTCAGTCTTGTGTACCCATACACATTTTATTCATCCATTTAGACTTAACTTTGATCTTAAACCTGTAACAACTACACCCATGTACTACATTCAACACATGGCAAAACCAATTCTTACCTTAGTCTTTGTTACAACATTCAGTTCATTACCAAATCCCATACTTAACCAATTTTAATATCTCTCTCAATCATTCACTTATTATGTCTAAAACCACCAAACTCCATACGCAAGGAATCAACATTTCCAATTTAGTTATACTTCATTTTTCTTTCTCCTTGTTTCATATTATTAGACCATCACAAAGGATTCCCTACCAATCACTACCTCAATTTAAATGTAAGCGCACCATCCTATTCCATGCCTTGCCTAATTCACCATTAAACCCTTTACATTTTTCTTTATCTCATAATCACACACATAATTCCCTCTTCATTCAACTCACTAGAACCTCTCTCTCAGCCACTCATGGAAATTTCAAGAACTACAAATGTTCATTGCCATTGCATGGCGGCCAACAAGGTGTCGTCAGGCAGTGCATCAGTACTTGGGTAAAAACCTAGGTTTTCTACACCTACAAGAACCTATTTTTCCAATCTTTAAATTTAGTTATCTAGACGCACTAGAATCACACGAATTCTCAATTCCGCATATATATACACAACCAATAACATCATACAATTCCATTTACATTATAATTGAACCATATTTCCAAGAATTCATATTCATCCCCAAACCTTAATATGAACTCTTCATGTTTACATTCCCAATTCAATCCCCAAACATCATATTAGTAGCAATATTATAGCATCACATAGTTATATGTACACAACACTTAGCATGGGATTTTAAAGCATCACAAATTCATTGAAAAACAACCAAAACACATAAATCGTCCTCACGTCGCTTGACAAGTGTTCATCGTCACCAGACGGTTCATAGTAGAACCCAGAAATCGGGTCAAAATGATGCGTCGCCTGGCGGTTCATTCATTACCGCCAGGCGATTTCTAGGCAAAAACCCAGATGCTTACGAAAAACAGCGTAAAAAGATGGAATTTCATGCAATTGGGTAATGGCAAGACACAACACATCATACATGAATGAAAACATATAGGAGAACCTCCCCAAACCTGAAATTCTTGCTCCAAGTGTTCCTTTAGAACTTTTCCTTGAACCCAAAAGCACCACACTTTGGCTCCTACCTAACGAGCTCCTTTAGCCTTTCCAAAAACTCCCTATACTCAGCTGCAATGATCTCCTATGCTCTCCTTATACAACCACACAATGCCCCACTCTTTCTCACCTTAATTTCCTCTCTTGACCACTCTTTCCCTACACTTAAAATTCATTAAAAGACTAAAAACGAAAATTGAATGGCAGTGTTAATGGCCTTCAATTCCCATTACCCTTGATAGTTTCTCAAGCCTTCTAGCTTCTCATGCCGACGTCTAGGGTTTCTGACCCTTCTCATTCATGAGAAAAAGAAATTTTGCAAAAAGGAACCTATTTTGCACAAGCCAAGGTTCAAACACACAACCACACAGTTACAATACAAGTGCACAACCAATTCATGTTTCGTGATAATTCCTACACCTCTAGGAATATAATATCATGCACCGCTGTAAAATATTATTTAAATAATAAAACAATTAAAGTAACACATAATTGACATACACAAGACTCAAACCCAAGTCCTCTCCATATAACCAAGTACCTTCACCACTTGAGCTAGTACCGTTCCTTGTCATAATTGCTCGTATTAAATGTCATAATTATTCCATTACCCACATTTATATTAAATAATTATTTATTTAATCATTTAATTTTCTCGGGTCTTACAAGGAAAATAGAAGAAGAGCAAGTACTTCAAAGAACTCTACTCTTGTGAAGAATAGTTTATTAGCTTGTGTTTTCCTTCTCTTGGCATTGTAAAAATGTAAATAAGTATTTCTTTAGGCCTTGTATTTAGGCCAAACAAACTTTTCTTTTGGGCCTTGTATTTGGGCCAAGGAAAATAATTTTTGGGCTATGTATTTTTTTCAGTTTATGTAGGAATCATTGATTTAATCGATTAAGTAAGTTGCATAATCAATAAGTCAAAGTGCATTATGTAAAAACTAGAATTTTAGTTTACTGGTGAGTCATAGTTGAAGCATGTCTAGTTTAGAGACATTTTTCATTTGAATTTTGAATTTTCTCCCTCTCTTTTTGTCGAGCCTTTGGTCAACTCAAGTGCTAATAATGACTAGAATAGGGAGTTGAGATGAAAGAAAATCCAACATAAGAGGAAAGCCCGATTGCTAAGTGCTTAATAATGAAGTTGAGCAACACCCAGAATCATCTATAACTATAGGCATTGCTTTTGGTTTTATCATCCCATTCTTAGCTTCTTTAAGCACTCTCTTTGTATAAAATAGAATATCTTAGTGAGAGACATAGGAGAGGAACAAAAAACTCCTAGAGCTTAGCTTCTTTATCAACATGAGTAGTTGAACTCTCTTGTGTTTAGATTGAATTTAATTGATTCTAATTATTTGTACTTCTACATTGATGAACCATTATTTTCCCATATTTTCTTATATCTTTTTGTACCTATCTTTACCTTGTGCTTAGTTGTATATTGATAGTGCATTTTTATCAATTAGACTTCATTAAACCAATAATTTATATTTTAGTTAATTTGAATTCACTTGCTCTAATTTTTGTTCATTAATTATTTTTCAGGTTTAGTTGTGAAGCTTTTTGGGCGTGGACATTATTTCATGGGATGAAGAGAGGAGTGCCTCGTCAATTGTGTCATGTCAGCTACCTTTTTCCACGTCAACTACAGATCTATATAGTACAAAGAGAGAGGAAAACATTTCTTTTAGTTTCGAAAGAGGGAACAGAAAAGCTTTCGTGCCAATTGTTTTCTTTTTTAGTTTATAATTTAACTCACGTTTTTTATCTTTTAAAATACCCTTTTAGATTTTACATTTTTTTAAGTTTATTTTAGGCCACATATGTTAAAAGACAACATTTAAATAAATGTAGTTTAAAATATTTCCGATTTTAAAACTGTGATCTTTGATGATCCTTAAACCATATTTATAAAACTGTGGTAATTTCAATGTTTAGGCTATGATTTTTTACATGTGGTCAAGTTTGAAAGATTCATTTATAAATAAGGATGGATATGTTCACGGGACATATTTTGCAAATAATTCAATAGCTTATTATATATAATGTAAAAGTAAATAAAGTAAACATATATTATGTTCAACAAAAAAAATATATATACATATTTTAACAGATTAAATTTGTTTATCCATGACTGTAAACATATGTTGGGACGAAATTTGTGTGCATTTGTGTGGCTCTGACTGAGGTTATTATGAGTAAGGCATAGTGTGTGATTGGATTCACTGAAGTGTTGGTTAACTCTTAAACTATGATCACTGACCAAGCACACATTCAATTCAACTGAACCACGCCTTGCGGAATGGGAGAATAATAAGGGCTTGGACTAGGCCGTGCATTCAGGTCACTGTCATAACGTGGCAACTTCCAATTTCCTTACTCTTCGTGCGCGCGTGCTACAATGAATGAGTATAAAGTTGGTAATGTTTGCAGTGCTTTCACACTCTTCACTGCTGATTTATCACACCCACGTTTCTGCATGCAAACATAATCTCTCACACAAACACTCGTTACTAAAGTTTTTGTTATCCTCGTCATTTTCTCTCTTCTATTGTTTCTCAAGACAAACAAATCCTGAGAGCCAGAAGATGGATGTGAGAATAGGGTTTGTGGTGTTTTTGTGTGTTCTTCCGGTGATGGTCTCAGCCATTCGCCCTCACCTAACCCCTTTCTATGTCAAGGGTCGTGTCTATTGTGACCCTTGTCGTGCTGGTTTTGAGACACCCCTCACTACCTACATTGCTGGTAAGTCATCTACATAACAGGTTATACTTCATAGTTTTATGTTTGTTAAACATAATTTGTTCCAAACTACATAATTATCATCGACATGCATACGAGAAAACTATTCCGAACATACCCTACATCTTTGTTCAATCACACGTGTGTGTTGTTTTCAATCCAAAGTGTTACAGCTTTGGCTTCTTTGAAATGTTGCTTCGTAGGTGCGGAGGTTACTCTGGTATGCAAGGACAGAATCAGAGGTATTATTGTGTACAGCAAGATGGTTAAGACCGATTCCTCAGGATCATATACGATCTTCGTGGACGCGAATCAAGCTAACCAAAACTGTGATGCGAGTCTTGTAACCAGTCCTCTACGTGACTGCAACGAACCCACTCCAGGGCGTGATCACTCACGTGTTATTCTCAATCGCTACAATGGTATTGCTACCAATGATAGGTTTGTCAACAACTTGGGTTTCATGAAGAAAAAGATTGCATCAGCTTGTGCAAGGATTTTCAGACGATACCGAGATTATGATGATGAGAATTAGTTTCACTCGATTCTTTGTTTTAGGGTTTTCTTATGATTGCATGGTAGTGGGTGCTGATTTCAATAATAGAACGTAGGTTCTTCTTTATAGGGCTACAGATGTTGCAGCTAGTGAATTTTGTAGTGATGTATTTGGCTATGGTTCTTTCATGGAGAGTGCTAATCGGGCACATCACATTTTTTTATTTTTTTTGGATTAGTTGGTATGAAATTGAAAGCTTTTTTTTTTTTTTTTGCATTTGTTGGTATAAAATTGAATGCTTAAAATGATGTCATTGGTGGAAGCGATACCAGACTCGGTTTTTTAGAGCAAAATTTCGGACTAAAGTCTTGTGAATAAAAGAAACATGGTTAGGGGGAAAATCCTAAACTGAAAATTAACAAATATAATAGATATTCTGCTAAAATAATATATGATTAAAAAATTTATGAAGGTTTGTTTCTATTGCTTAATTTTCACTTTCCAATTTAAAGTATAAATAATAATTTTCTCTTTCTTGTTTCCTTGTTGATTGGTTTTGTTTTTTTTTTTTTTTTTTTTTTT
>Ga0214545_1013195_pt1 | contig 10390 bp, 13 predicted proteins | sample CNSS4metaG_FD_160064 | JGI IMG/M metagenome (GOLD analysis project Ga0214545, IMG submission 160064) | Root nodule microbial communities from cowpea collected in UCLA plant growth center, Los Angeles, California, USA - CNSS4 | ecosystem: Host-associated > Plants > Roots > Nodule | place: USA...
ATAATTGAGACTTTACTTTGGTTAAAGGTATTTACTCTAATGAAAATTAATCGAGACTTTACTTTGATTAATTAAGCTTTTTATTTGGTGAGGAGATAAAAGAATAGACATGATTAGGCATAGTAAATTTGATTGAGACTGTACTTTGGTTGAATTTACTGTGGATAATCTAAAAGTTCTCACTTTTAATTGAGACTGTACTTTGGTTAAAAGTGAGAACGCCAACAAATTAATTGAGACTTTACATTGATTAATTTGTAAATCTACAATAATAATTAATCGAGCAATAATCTTTAGATAACCGATGATGAATCTATTTTGAAAAAGCAATGGAATCAATCTATTTTCTTTACTATTGTTTTTATTTCTTTTTATCTTTTAAATTTTATTTCTATCTGTGTTTATCTTAATCCCCATATTTTTATTATTTTATTTGACTAACTCTTTTGTATAGAATTTATAAGAACTAATTTGTTAAAAATCAATTCCGTGTTCGTTGGGAGACGACTTTGGGTTACCTTACCCTTTCTATTTTGTTGACTACTTTCTTAATAATACTGAAGTTGTTATAGATAAGTAGTATTAATTTGATCGCGTCAACGACAGCGTTATCACTCATGTCCCTGAACTTCTCCAGCAATTCTACCTCTTTTATCATGAGATGTGCCGTATGTACAGTCTTCCTACTCAGAGCATCTGCCACCACATTTGCCTTCCCCGGATGATATAGGAGCTCGAAGTCATAATCTTTCAAGAACTCCACCCACCTCCTCTACCTCATGTTCAGCTCCTTCTGTTCAAACAAGTACTTTAAACTTTTATGGTCGCTGAACACACGAAACTGAGCACCATGAAGATAATGCCTCCAAATCTTCAAGGCAAAGACTATCGCCGCCAACTCCAAGTCATAAGTGGGGCAGTTCCTCTCATGCACCTTGAGTTGTCTCGAGGCATATGCCACAACCTTCTTCTCCTGCATCAAAACGCAACCAAGTCCGTGGTGGGAGCCGTCACAGTAGACCTCAAATGGCTTCCCGACATCTGGGATCACTAGTATTGGAGCGCTAGTCAATCTTCTCTTCAACTCCTGGAAACTTTCCTCGCACTTATTTGTCCAAGTGAAGGGTTGGTCCTTCCGAGTAAGCAGTGTCAGGGGTGCCACTATTTTGGAGAATCCCTCTATGAACCTCCTATAGTAGCTCGCTAACTCCACAAAGCTCCTGATCTCTGTGGCCGACTTAGAACTTTTCCACTTTACCGCTGCCTTAACCTTCGCTGCGTTCACTGCAATCCCCTTGGCGGATATCACATGCCCCAAAAACTGAACCTCATCCATCCAGAATTCGCACTTGGACAACTTGGCATACAACTATTTCTCTCTCAGAACACCAAGCACCAACCTCAGGTGTTCTGCATGCTCCTCCTGAGTCTTAGAATAGATAAGGATGTCGTCTATGAAGACTACGACAAACTTATCTAAGAAGGGTCTGAAAATCCGGTTCATGTAGTTCATGAACACTACTGGAGCATTGGTCACACCAAAAAGCATAACCATGTACTCATAGTGTCCATACCGAGATCGGAAGGCCGTCTTCTGCACATCATCAGCCTTTACCAAAATCTGACAGTATCCCGACCGCAGGTCTATCTTCGAGAATAGTGACGACCCATGCAGCTGATCTATCAAGTCATCAATTCTCGGGAGCGGATACTTATTCTTGATCGTCATCTTGTTCAGTTGCCTGTAGTCTACATACAGGCGTGAACTCCCATCCTTCTTCTTTACCAACAACACTGGTGCTCCCCACGGCGAAGTGCTGGGTCGGATAAACTGCTTCACCATCAGTTCCGCTATCTGTTTCTTAAGTTCCACCAACTCTGCCAAAGCCATGCGGTATGGAGCCATCGATACCGGACCTGTCCCTGATACTAGGTCAATAGAGAACTCCACCTCCCTATTGGGAGGTAACCCAGGTACTTCATCCGTAAACACGTCCTCAAACTGATGCACCACAGGTATAATTGATGGTCCCTCTCTTTCCTCCACTTCCATACGGGCGAAGATTATGAAGCATTGCGCGCCAGACTGAATCTCCCTCACCACCCCCTGAGGAGACACCAACTCGAGCTCCTCTGAATCGGGAAACAACAACCTCTTCTCTCGGCAGTCTATAAGGATGCGGTTTGTAGAGAGTCAATCCATCCCTAGGATCACTTCCAACGTCTTGGAGAGGCAGACATATTAGATTCACCCTATATCTGCGTCCTTCCACCTCGACAGGACACCTAGCACACAAGGACGATGTCCTGACCAAACTCGATGCCGGAGTAGATACCACAAGTTCACACTACAACTCATACACCGATAGACCCAAAGGAGTGTGTCGCTCCAGAATCATATAACAAGCAGCATCTCATCCTAGAAATTACACAATAACCCATAACGAGGTTACCTGAACCTGCTGCCTCTGCTCTGGTCATGGCGTAGACTATGCCCGTCGCCTGAGGCCTGTTGCCTTTATCTCTCCGCTGGTGCTGGTGAGGAGTCTGAACTGGAGGGCGTGTCGCTGCCCTAACAAGAGTGGGACAATCCTTCCCAAAGTGGCCATCTTTGCCACAGTTGTTGCATCTACGGTAACCCTCTATGCATGGGAAGCGCTCCTCAGGTGTGGGCCCCCACATATGTAACACTACACTTGACCCTGCTGGGGAGGAAGACCCCTAGACCCCTGAGGCTGATGGGGAGGTCTGTCATATGGTCTCCTCCGCTCGTCGTATCTAGGCTTGGACCCAGATGGTCAACCAATCCTCTGAGGGTGCTGGGGCCGCTAACCCTCTACCTCATTCTTCATCTTCTCCATCACCTTGGCCTTTTCCACTAGAGCGGCAAAATCCTGAATGGATATGGGTGCTACCATCAAGCGAATATCTCCCCTGAGGCCGTTCTCGAATTTCCAACAACTCCACTCCTCATCGAGTGGCAAGGTATAAAAGCGGCTGAGGTGCTTGAACTTCTCAGCATAGTCGGTCACGGTCTTCCCTCCCTGGGTAAATTGGAGGAATTCCACCTCCTTGGCATATCGAATGCTGTCTGGGAAATATTCCGAGAGGAATTTCCCCCTAAAGGCCTCCTACGTCACCGGCTCGCCTCTCTCCTCCATGATGGATTTGGTACTGGTCCACCAGTGCTCAGCCTCCCCGGTGAGCATGTATACTGTGAAAGCTAACTTGTTCTCCGCTGGGCATGTTTTTGCATCAAAGATCCTCTCCAGATCCTTCAGCCACTGGTCTGCTGCGTCAGGGCTCGTCTTCCAGTTGAACTTCACGGGATGGTGTTTCAGGAAGTCTTCCAGACTCTACTCCCTGACTGGTGGTCATGGCTCTGGGCCAAACACAGGGGCAGTCACCCTGTTCTCTTCCAGCTGGCGGAAGGCCTCCATATGCTGCCTATGTACATCCTCGGCAGCCACACGTGCAGCCTCCATCTGCTACATCACTGCCCGCTGTTGCTCAAGCGACACCGCCTGTCGCTGCATCGCTGCCTCATGCCGCTGCATCATCGCTGTGCTTTGCTGCATCATGGCAGCCACCATCGCCTCTATTGCCTTGGCGATATCGGGCAAGTCCCCCTCGGACGATTGCGAAGTCCTACGAGGAGGTGCCATAGTTCACTAGCACACAGAAAATCACTTGGTTAGGCTCGAATAAGGTAAAAATTTAACTAAGAACACTAAGAAGGCACAGAGAAAGCTAAGCGGACATCCAAGTCCACAGACCTAAGGAATGACCGCTCTGATACCATAAATGTAACGTCCCATTTAATTATTAAGCGAAATTAAAATACACGTCACACAAAATAGTAATGTAGAGTAGTCCTGGGATCCTTAACACAACCCCTACAAACTGGGCACACCATGATGCCAACGGAAACCAGATAAAAGTCTAACAAAATGAGAGTAGAATAGTAAGGCATAGAGCAATACATGGGCTGTAGCCCTAAAGAAAACCCATGAAGAAAAGAAACATAAAGTCCATCCCAGATGGCTAAGCAGCGAAATCGCCATTTCCTTGCTGACCGCGGGAACCTCGCCCATCTGCTCCAATCAATTAAATTGATGATCATCGCAAGAAAGAAAAGCCACATACAAGACAACCATACAACAAACAGGGTAAGCTAGAGCCAACAACATTTTCATCATACAGTCAAATATACTTTCACCATCCAATATCCATACAACAATCAAGCATGCTATTACTTTTCAATCGATATACTACGACTCGACTCGACTCATCGGGATACGTATAACCTGGTCGGATTCAGTGGATGCTTGCACTTGTGGTGGATACCTCTTCTCACCCCCGAGCTGCTCACCTCCGAGCTATGTGTTACAAGTGTTACGATGGATCAATTTTCCATCACCACAAGGTTAGCCCTTAGTGAATTTCAGGCCTCGTGCTACTCTCACCACAGGAGTCAGTCCGCTCTAGGTGAGACTAACTGACTCCTTAGAGTGTCAGGATGCAACCTTACCTTGAACCATTACCTAGTTATACAGATGGGGCACCACCATGGACACCCACTAATAGGGGCCATGGAATTACGTCCCGATCATTGAAGCGCAACCCTGGATGCCTCACCTAAAAACTCCAAGGAATTACACACTGACACAGACCCCACAATCATAAATCAACAATAAGAGAATACCATTCTGCTTACAATTCCATGTCAACCTCTTAAAAATAACACCTCATTCGTATCACATGTTGAACCCATACCACTGGTCATTACCACCCCATGAGTATAGGGCCTTGATGAGTTATTATTATCTTCCATTCCACTAGTCTTTGTGTACTCATTAGACAGTTGATTAGTGCTTAATTGTTCATCTTTAGAGTGTTTTTCATCTGTTGGGCTTTATTGGGCCACTGTTCTGAATTTGGACTAATTTCACATTATTTGGCCTAATTTTTGTTTTTTTGTTTTTAATTATTTTTAGGTATTTGGGTGAAGCAATTTTGGAGCTTGGACGTCAATATTCAGTTGAAGAGAGTCGCCACATCATTTCCACATCATTTCCATGTCATTTCCACGTCAAAAAAGTCAATAGGTCAACTTTTGAGGCCTATAGTGGCATTTTTGTAATTCTTAGTGGCAGGGGTGATATGAACACGAAATTAGGTCTGCATGGGGAAGACCAGCCGCTCCATCATCTACAACCTCTCTTCAAAACCTCCATTTTCGTTCTCTAAGCTTCCATGGACGTGCCCCTTGCGGTTTTTCACGTTTTTGGCTCATTTTTACCATTTCTATGCATATTTGACAGCACCCATTGAGGGTTTTACGTTTTGAATTCATTTTCTTGCTTGGGCAGTTCATTTAGTGGGTTTTATACACTTGGAACAACACCCATTAATGGGGTTTTCGCATTTATATATGATAGCACCGTTTTGCATTCCATTGAAGCTTTGAAATCTCTCTTTTTGCTCTTAATTTGCTTTTTTCAGATTTCATAAGTTAGGGGTTTTTGATTCTATTTTTCTGATTCCAGAATTATGGTGTCTAATTGCTCATTTCCATGTCCAGCTAATTTCGTGTATTGACTTCTTTATAAAAAATGCAATGAAGCTTTGAGGTTGTGCTTACTTGTGAAATTTGCCATATCTCTTTGTTCTAATTCGGGAATGCATTGTGATGAATATGTTTGTGCTTAATTTACAGAGTAATTGCATGTGTTTTGGTTAAGTTATGTTCATGCTTAATTTATGTAACTTGGCTATCACGAATTTAAGGATGTGTGCTTTGCTTAATTGCATCATGAAGCTAGATTGTAATTTTCACTTAGTAGATTATTATCTAGTAGATTGAGAGAAGGCAGAGGTGTTAATTTAGTGGCCTATGATCAGTGAATTTGTGTTTGAATCAAGGATGTCAATATGGTTTTAATCACTCTTTGCATTCAATTTAATCTGTTGATTAGAATTCTAAATTTGTCTGCCAACCCCCCCCTTTGTGCTGTATTGTTGTGTTCATCTGGAAATTGAAGCTTTGAATGAAAATATTGGTCGTTGGGAGACGACTTGGTTCACTTTCACATACTGCATTTAATATGTTTTAATTTGGTGGGGTACGACCTCTATCAAATCTGGCGCCGTTGCCGGGGACCAATCGTTTCGTTCAAAGTAAAATTTTCAGTGTGTTTGTGTTCTGTGTTTTGGTGTGTGTAGTTCAAGTGTGGTTGAGTTGGTATATGTTCATTGTGATGTTAATGTTGTGTTATGTTCAGTGCCTGTTTCCATTCATGTGTGTTTCTGTGTAGTGTAGTGAATAGTGTCGCGGCGCGCATGAATAGTGTCATTTGTAGTAGTGAATAGTGTATGAATAGTGTCTGAATCTGGCATTTAACTTCTGGATTTTTGTTCTGGTAGCTACGGTGCTTGTTTTGTCTTGAAATTTTTTCCCCCCACTTCTAAGACAGTGAACTTGATAGGAAAAATAGATGGAGCAGTTGGTATGGTCTGAGTTAAGAGATTCAAAAAAATTTTGGACTGATTTTTAGTGAAACTTCAAAGGACCATAACTTTTGCTCTGGTTATCAGAATCACTATTATTCTATATGCATTTGGGGTGGAATTTGATTTCCCACCTTGTTGAAATCGGCTTTGCCGTTTTCCAAACTCAGATTCTCCAGAAAATGCCATTTTCTACATTTCAGCAATCTTTCTTTTGATTTTTCTTCATTTTTTCCACTTTTGAAAAATTGTTAAAAATACTTGTTCTTTGAGTTTTGATCTGATTTTTTTTGTGCTTCTGTTTAACCTCTCAAAGGAATATCTTACCAATTTTCAAGTCATTTGGAGGTCGTTTGAGTATACTTGTAGTTATACCCTATATTATGCCAATATCACTAGAATTCATGTTTTTTGGTGCATGACTAGGGGAAACCCAAGTGAATTACCACCATTTGACCCTGAGATTGATAGGAAATTCCACAGAGGAAGTAGGCGTCTTAGGAATCCATCTTTGCATGCTGAATATTCAGTGACTTTTCCTGACTCTTATGATTCTCATCACATTCCTGACACTCCTCATTCTTTGCATTCTGAGCATACTGTTTATTCTGAGCATTTTGATTTTCATACTGATAATATGGCTCAACCTCCTCCACCTCATGAGAGAACCAAGAGTGAGCTCACTGCACCAGAGTTCACTTATGATAGTTTATGCATTCAAAACCCTGAGGAGGAGGTTCCATATGTGCTGAAAACTGGTTTAATACACTTGTTGCCAAAGTTTCATGTTCTTGCAGGTGAGGACCCGTGCAAACACTTGAAGCAGTTTCACGTCGTCTGTTCCACCATGAAGCCTGCAGATGTCCAAGAGGACCATGTATACTTAAAGGCTTTCCCTCATTCTTTGGAGGGTAATGTGAAAGACTGGCTGTACTACTTAGCACCCAGGTCCATCACAAGCTGGGATGACCTGAAGAGATTATTCCTTGCCAAGTTCTTCCCTGCTTCAAGGACAACAACCATAAGGAAGGAGATTTCTAGCATCAAGCAGCAATCTGGGGAGACCCTTTATGAGTACTAGAAGAGGTTCAAGAATCTCTATTCAAGCTGCCCACACCATCAGATCTCTGAAACATCTCCTTCTGTAGTATTTTTATGAAGGTCTGCACCACATGGATTGAAATATGATTGATGCTACAAGTGGTGGTGCCCTTGGTAACATAAGCCCAGCTACAGCCAGGCAACTAATAGAGAACATGGCTTCAAATTCTTAACAACAATTTGGCACAAGGAGTGATGCCATAGTTGTTAGAGGTGTTCATGATGTAGGAGCAGCCGAGTACACGAAGAAGTTGGAAAGTAAGATTGATGCTCTTACCACACTGGTCAACCAACTTGCTTCCAATCAAAGAGCTCCAGCTGCAAGAGTTTGTGGCCATTGTACATCTGTTGATCATTTTACAGACTCTTGCCCAGCATTGCAACAACAGGCTGCTGCTTCTTCTTCTACACCAGTGGATACCCCTCAGGCCTATGCAGCAAATATTTTCAACAGCAATAGGCCCCAACATCAACAACAAAACCATGATTTGTCAACAAACAGATATAATCCAGGATAAAGGAATCACCCAAATTTGAGATGGGGAAACCAGGGTAACCAGCAGCCCTAACAATTTCAAAATGTGCAACCACCTCCACAACAAAGAGTTGCACCTGCACCTCAACCTGCTCATGTTCCACCTGTACCCACACCAGCTCCTACTGCAGCACTTGCACCTTCTTCTACTTCATTGGAGGAGTTAGTCAGGATGATGACCCGTCAAAATATGCAATTCCAGCAGAAGACTAGGGCCTCAATCCAGAGTTTGACAAATCAAATGGGGCAGATGGCCACTCAGCTAAACTAGGCACAGGCTCAGAATTCTGACAAGCTTCCATCACAAACAGTGGAAAATCCGAGGAATGTGAGTGCCATTACGTTGAGATCTGGGAAGAACATTAAAGTTCCCACTTCCGAGCCTACACCTTCAAAGGAAGTTGACCCTGCCACATTTCAGAGAAAGCGTGATGCTCATGCAACTGGTCCTTCCACATCTGGTGTGACTTTTATGCCTTCCACCTCTACTGCTGCACCTTCCACACCTCTTCCTTTCCCTTCAAGAGCCATTCCAAGCAAAAAGATGGAAGAGGTTGACATAGGTAACAATAAATTTGAAAATGCAATGCTTGATCTTGGTGCTTTAATAAATGTAATGCCTCTGTCTATTTTTAAATCTCTTTCTCTTGAACCCCCGTAACCTACGGGTGTGGTGATTCAGTTGGCAAATAGAAGTGTTGCCCACCCCGCAGGTTTGGTTGATGATGTTTTGGTTTGTGTTGGTGAATTGATTTTCCCTGCTGATTTTTACATTCTTGATATGGAAGAGGGATTTTCACATGGTTCTGCACCAATCATTTTAGGCAAACCATTTTTTAAAACTGCACGAACCAAAATTGATGTGCATGCAGGTACTTTGTCCATGGAGTTTGATGATATTGTTGTGCGATTTAACATCCTGGATGCCATGAAACATCCTTCTGAGGGTCATTCTGTTTTTCACGTGGATATTATTGATGATGCTGTTGATGGATTGATTTCTGATTTCCACTCTCTGCATGCATTAAAACATTCATCTGTGTCTGAGTTATCTGAATTTGCATGCATTGATGTTCTTGATTCTAATTCTGATGATGCTGAATATGATGTGGATAATGTTGAATCTACTGAGTTTGACTCTCTAGATGTTGTACCTATTGACTTTGATGTTATACAATCAGGTTGCACTAACCATGTTGCAGGAAGTACATATGCATCTGATTGTTATGCTCAGGTACAGGCTGTGGAACCCATTTCTCCCTCCCCTCTGGTTCCTGATATTCAGCCAGCATCCAGTACTCTAGAGTTGAAACCACTGCCAGACAACCTCAAGTATGTCTACTTAGAGGAGGAGGACAAACTGCCTGTCATCATTTCCACCTCCCTCACTGCTGAACAAGAGCAGAGGTTGTTGCAAGTTCTTAAGAAGCATAAGAAGGCAATTGGATGGACATTGGCTGACATCCCTGGTATTAGCCCATCAACATGCATGCACAGGATATTGTTGGAAGATGGAGCAAAGCCAGTGAGACAGCCACAGAGGCGACTCAACCCTGTCATCTCGGATGTTGTAAAGAAGGAGGTGACCAAGCTTCTACAAGCTGGGATCATCTACCCCATTTCTGACAGTCAGTGGGTTAGCCCCATCCATGTTGTTCCAAAGAAGACTGGCCTCACTGTAGTCAAGAACGAAAAAGAGGAGCTAATTCCAACAAGAGTGCAAAACAGTTGGAGGGTTTGCATTGACTACAGAAGGCTAAATCAAGAAACCAGAAAAGACCACTTCCCCCTGCCTTTTATTGATCAGATGCTTGAGCGCTTGGCAGGTAAGTCCCATTATTGCTTTCTTGATGGGTTTTCTGGTTATTTTCAAATTCACATTGCACCTGAGGACCAAGAGAAAACCACATTCACCTGCCCCTTTGGCACTTTTGCCTATAGGAGGATGCCGTTTGGCCTATGCAATGCCCCTGGCACATTCCAGCGGTGCATGCTAAGCATTTTTAGTGATTTTCTTGAAAAATGCATAGAGGTGTTTATGGACGACTTTACTGTATATGGGTCCTCATTTGATGCATGTTTGGATAGTTTGGACAGAGTTTTAAACAGGTGCATCCAATCTAACCTTGTTCTCAATTTTGAGAAATGTCATTTCATGGTAGAACAAGGCATAGTATTGGGGCACATAATTTCAAAAAAGGGCATTGAAGTTGACCCTGCCAAGATCTCAATTATTTCACAATT
>Ga0214545_1013197_pt1 | contig 10385 bp, 6 predicted proteins | sample CNSS4metaG_FD_160064 | JGI IMG/M metagenome (GOLD analysis project Ga0214545, IMG submission 160064) | Root nodule microbial communities from cowpea collected in UCLA plant growth center, Los Angeles, California, USA - CNSS4 | ecosystem: Host-associated > Plants > Roots > Nodule | place: USA...
ACAAAACTGAAACAACAAAAAAAAAAAACAAAGAAAACTACAAAATCACAGAATACATAACTGGTAAACCATACAAAACTGAAACAGCAAAAATAACACAAACCTACGACGAACTCAGAAAACAAAAAAAATCAAGACTCAACCACAAAAACCAAAGAAATGGAAGACCTTAAGAAGATGGGTTCAGATACTGCAAAACGGAGAGTAAAAACTGAGGAAGAAGAAACTGAGGAAGAAGGAACTGCAGAACCCAGGTGAAACAATTTTTAAAATACACAACAATGAACTTCGATCGCAAAGGAACTGAGACCATTAATTAATCCATGCAAATCAATCAAATCATGCAGTACTCCTCCATCTAAGGCGGGAAAACGAAAATGACTTCTTTGGCCACACAATCGAACGAAATCCAAGCTTGATAGTAGGGGTACATTGGTCAGAAACGGAAAAGAGAATGGGCAGATGACGGAAGAAGCAAAAATACCAAAAAACCTTAAAATGGGACAGCTGTCAAGAATGTAAGTGGGGGTATTGGGGTCTTTTCCAGAGGGCATTGTTTTCTTATATATTAGATGCAAATTGTATGCTAACATGGCTAATGAATTAATGATTTAACATTTAGATTTAGAAGTTGCTTATATGGAATTAGGGTTATTATGCTTATTATGTGAATGCTTGAGTAAGATAGAGATATATTATGTTGAAAGGAGAACGAGGCTTGCAACAAACAAAACTGAGTCTTGCTACATTCATATTTTGCAATACACTATTTTTACAATAATCAACACCATCAACCATAACAAGATCCCTCCCTCAACTTCACGACCAACAAAACTTCTAGTAGTTCCAGTTTCCTCCCGAAAGAACTCCAATATCATCTCAATTTATTTGTTCCCAATTAATAGAAAGAAAGAGATAGAGACAGAGAAAGACACATATCGATAACAACAAGTAAACACATTAGAAGTTCTCTTACCAAGTGTGAAGGACAATTGGAGCTCTAGCTGCTCTCTTAGATTTGGAACAATCCAACCTAGGGTTTCAAGAATAGAGATTTTCAACCTAAAAAAAACAAATGAGGGTCAATATAACAACAAATACAATACAACGTAAAAGAAAACTCACTCCAAGCTTCAATTTCTCACTCTAAGGTGCAAATAAACTCTGATTTGAGAGAGAACAGGAGAGAGTATGATGCCAACGTGAGCGAGAGAGATCAAGACGCCAATGTGAGTAGTGAAGATGACCACCAAAAATGATCAGGGAAGATGAGTTTTTCCATCCCAGCTGGAGCGAATGAAGTTGAGAAACGAAAAAAACTTTTCAAAATTATAATATTTTACTAACTTTTTTATTTAAAATCTGTATTAAATTCTGGATGAAAGGCATGTCTTCGTTTACGTACGGATTTTACATACGAAAAATGAGAGAAAAACAAATATGTTGTTATATATAGATAAAATCCATATATAATGATATTTTACATAAAAAAAATATGATATATAAAATCCATATATGATATATACGTAGATAATTTTTATTCTTTTAATAAAAAATAATTACTTAGCCTGTGAATCACATTGAATTCTTTTTTCTAAAATTGTACGAATCATATTGGGTAAAAAAATATTAAGTTATTTATCTATTTTTGAATTGCTACTATATATTCTTATTATTATTTAAATGGTATTTTTTTTAAAAAGTAATGATTATTTAAGTAAATTAATAAAATGTAACTACACATATATTAAAATTAGAAAAAAAAATTATGAAAGAAAATAGATGTAATTTTTTATTATTTAAAAAGAATATTATTTAGTTAAATTGCATACTTTAAAAAATATAATTCCTTGAATTTAAAATATTTCATTATCTTAATTCTTTTTTCTTTTATTTTCAGCCTTAAAGCAATGAAAACACGTAAAAAAAATAAAAAATTTAGAGGGATTAAAATAAAGTCTATGTGACTTTAAAAATATCTAGATATTGCTAACCTTTTGTGTCAGAGGAGGAAAAAAAAAACCTTTAGCGGAAGAAAAGAAAAGAAAAGTATAGAGTCGGTTATCTTCAATATAGAAAAAGTAAGTTGATTTGTCACTGTTACATTGCTGGTATGTTTAAAAGTAAATCTGTATAAACACTTCCAAAGTTAAGAAAACAGAAAGTTAGTTTCTCTAGACAAGTTCAAATTATTTTGCAAAAAAAAAAAAAAAATTAAAGATTACATATACAAAATTTAATAATTTTTTTTAAATTAATATATTTTTACAAATACGTAAGACTAGTTTTAATTCATAAACGATTTTTTTTTCTTAATTTAATACAAAGAGCTGCACATTATGAATCGCCAACAAGTGTCCTGGGACCATTAGTCTCATCTCATTTTCCTTTTGAGTCATCAACTCTGTTGTCTTTACATTATTGAAATTTCAAAGATATGGGATATGATTTTAGCAAGGACAAGTTTAACACTTTTTTTTTTTTCACAGTAGGAAAATTGAGTTCATATTTATTGTACAGTTCCATTCCAATTTTAAAACATCAGTATACTATCATTATAAATAACTTTAAATTCAAAAAGGCTTATTGCCTCGTATAACTCATATACCATCATGTTTCTTCTTCAAACTTCTCACAAATAACAAATATATAACCACAAAAGCCACCCCAACTAGTCCTCCTATAGCAGCCGTTTTCCCTGAATTTTGCCCTACATCACCAACCATATCACTATAGCAAATCAAAAAATTATCATACTAGCTCTATATCAACCTTAGAACAACTAATCCAGCACATGTTTAGGTAAGTGTTTACAAAATTGATCACAAATAAAACAGAAGTAATACTGAAAATTTTATTCACAAACAGAAGTGTTTGCCATGGAATTCCACATGATAAAAAGAAAAAAAAAAAAAATTAATAGGTGTTACTATAACATTGGTTTAAGGAAGCAAAGAATAATCTATATTCATTGGCTTTAGTATACATTCACTTGTGCTTACACGAAATGTAATTGGTTGCCGAGAAGTATTGAGAAAACCAACATTGTTAGTGAACGAGTTCCTGTTGTTCCTAACTGTGTGCTGCCCACACCAGCTGTATAGTATTTAATATCAGTATTTCCTTCATTAGCCACGAGTAGAGGTTTTAATTTGGCTAATGGCTCAATAAACCCCCTTTTTGGGAGTTCAAACGATGGGTAAAAAAAAACTCAGTCCCCAAAGCCCTCTCTCAAGTGGATCGTGGCTAGGGTTAAAGTGGGTTTGACCGACCTAAACATAACATTTCCAGCCTAAGTTAAAGATAAAGTCGAGTCATCTCGAACCGATTCAAACCAAAGATTAAGACGGATCAGCCAGCTCAAGTTGAAGGTAGAGACAGGTCGATTTGGACCAGCGCCCCATACAGGTCGGCTCTACCCTATCGAAAGGTTGAAATGGTCCTATCCGAGCCGACGACCTAGAAAGGCTAGCACGAGCCGAGGACCTAGACGGACCGACTCAAGCTAACGACCGAGATGGGCCGGCTTTGATCGACGACCGAGACTAGACGGCCTGAGCACATGGTTGGCCCGAGCCAACGATTGAGACGAGCCGAATTGCGCCAACGATTAAGACAAGTCAGTTGGGGCCTACGACTGAGACAGGCCAGGGTGGTGTACAAGGAAGATGACCGATGTACAAGGCCAGACCCATGTTTGCCAAAGTTGAGTTGAGGTTATAGAAGGTCAAGTTGAGCTGGATCCACATAGGATCGAGTGAAGTTGCGCACAGTGTATTATGGCTAAGGTTAAAGTGGGTTTGGCCGACCTAAACATAATATTTCCAGCCTAAGTTAAAGATAAAGTCGAGTCATCTCGAACCGGTTCAAACCGAAGATTAAGACTGATCGGGCAACTCAAGTTGAAGGTAGAGACAGGTCATTTCGGACCAACGGTCCATATAGGTCGGCTCTGCCCTATCGAAAGGTTGAGACGGTCCTGTCCGAGCCGACGACCTAGAAAGGCTAGCACGAGCCAAGGACCTAAACAAACCAACTCGAGCTAACGACCGAGACGGGCTGACTCTGATCGACGACCGAGACTGGACAGCCCGAGCACATGATCGACCCGAGCCGATGGTTGAGACGAGCCAAATTGTGCCAACGATTAAGACAAGTCAGTTGGGGCCTGCAATTGAGACGAGCCAGGGTGGTGTACAAGGGAGATGACTGGTGTACAAGGCCAGACCCATGTTTGCCAAAGTTGAGTTGAGGTTATAGAAGGTGAAGTTGAGCTTGATCCACGTAGGATCGAGTGAAGTTGTGCACACCTCAAGTTGAACGTACCATGTCGAGTTGAGCACAACCCACTCAAGTCCAATCAAATCAAGTCAATTCAAGTTAGACCGATGTTAAACATAATCGAACTAGCTTCAATTAGGTTAAGTGGAATCAAGCCCATGTTGAGTCCATGTTAGATCGAGTCAAGTTAAGCTCACATTAAGTACATGTCATGCCAAGTTAAGTCGGGTCCAACCTGTTGCACCAAATCCAATAAGTTCTTTTGTGGTCACCATTTGTAAATGCCACAAGCTACTTGATAGCAAATATCAACAGTAAAAAGTTGGCTAGCTCCAACCTTGACTTGACTCACAATTTTCTCAAAAATTTAAAGTTGTAGAGGAAATTGATCCATAAAAGTTTTTATTCAAAGACTTCTGTACAAATAGTTGTGTACATATAGTTTTGGCTTCCAAGTATACACAAGAACCACAATTGCTAACTTTCTAAAAACCAATAACATAATTATTTCTATTTTTAATTCTGTTGACTTCCAGCTATGCAAGTTTGAAAAAATTACTTAAATAATAAGTCTTTCCATAATTAGATCAGTTTCCTAATTAACAATAACCATTTAGATGTGTATCTCTTATAATAACATCAAATTAAATTGTGCGTGCAGACCATTCCTCGTATGGGTTGTTTCTAATTGCCGATGATGAGCGGTTTTGTTTTTAACACTTTTGATGGTGGGTACCAAAGTGTCACTTGGAGATCGATATAGATAGCATAATACAACATTTATAATCTCCAATGTATGAGTCAACATGACGCACAAGAAACTTATGCAATAAATCTATAAATTCTTAACTTACAAAAAATAAACACCGTATCTATATTTATTAATGTTATGTTCCGAACGGTGAAACAAATTAGAAGTCCGTTTTTTAAATTCGATACTTTACGGAAATGTGATGTAAAACTATTGCACGTTTCTACCACTGCTCCAAGGTGCAATATCCTTATTTTGTTCGGTAAACTTAAATGCATGTAGTTGGAAGTTGCTATATTAATTGTCTAGGATATTGCAAAAGGTTGAGAGTGGGTCTAACATTGATTAAGCATGCAATAAAGTTCATTAATTGTGGGTTAGGTAATGATTATTGTACCATACCTAGCCAAACTCAGCCAAATAAACAAATATACACATCAAAACCGCCTAGCATCTAGTGCCCGGACACCACCAGCACAAGACATCTAGACAAGTGGCCGGTCAAGGCCGACTACTTACCTAGAAAGTTAGCTAACATCGATGCTCCTCCTTCAATAGGTCCCCAGGGCCAGTTTTGGGGCCCAGGCCCACTCATGGCCCAAGCTAAGGCCCAGGTCAAAACCCAGCCCATGCAATGGTCAAACGTCATTAATGTTCTATAAATACACGTGGACCCCATCATTTAAAGGTACGCATTCATTAATTGCTGATTTGACTCTTTGAGAGCTTTGACTTACTTGAGCTTCGGAGATTCTTCTGCAGGTAACCCCTCCTGGGTTCAAGCCGACATGTATTGAATGGGAAGAGGCCAACTAAGGAGATAGCGGACTACATGGTAAGGTGACACTCGTGCCTAATTTATCTTATTTGTCCCTCTGCAGGAACAATTATATTTAATGAATGTAGTTGAAGGGTTATCTCCAGAGGCCTATAAAAGGACCATGTAGTATTTCATTGCAAAACACAACAAATCTGAATATTAGACAGTGTTTATCCAGAGAGACTTGTTTGTCAACAAATTGACATCAGAACTTGAGAGCTTGAGTGTTTGAGTGAGTTAGAGAGTTTGATCGAGATGGCCAGCTTAGCTAACAACATGCCCCTGCTGAAATAATCAAAAGGCATCAACTATGATAACCGGAGCATGCAGATGAAGGTTTTCCTTGATTCCTAAGAAGTATGGGAAGTGGTCGAAAATGGACACCAAGAACTAGAGGACGTTGGTGAAATGACGATAGCCTAGCTTGCTACGTTAAAAGTAACACGGGTAAAGGACAAAACAACTTTGTACGTGTTGTACCGAGCTGTTGATGAGTTCGGCTTTGAGAAGATAGCAAATGTGATGTCTTCAAAAGAAGCATGGGATATTCTGGAGAAGGCATACAAAGGGGATAATCGTGTGATGCAAGTCCGACTTCAAACTCTTAGAGGCGAGCTTGAAAGGGTGAGGATGAAGGAAGTTGAAGGGGTTGCCAAGTACGTCTCCTGAGTTGAGACCGTAGTGAATCAGCTCGGTAGAAATGGAGAGACGCTACCCGCTTGCCGAGTGGTGGAGAAAATCTTAAGGTCGTTAACCGACGACTTCGAGAATATAGTTTGCGCAATAGAGGAATCCAAGGACTTGATAGTGCTCTCGGTGGAAGAGCTTGCTAGGTCGCTTGAAGCACATGAGCAGCGGAGAAGGAAGAAGAAGGAGGAGTCCCTTGATCAAGCACTCCAAGCAAAGGTAACCATTAGGGAGAAGAAGGTTACTTATACTCTAAACACTCGTGACCGAGGCGGTAAAGGTAGAAGAGAATACAAAAGAGGTCAAGAACAGGTCGGCCAACAAAACTGACGTGGCCGAGGACAAGGTGGAGGTCGTGGTGGTAGAAGCTGAGGAGGTTAGTTGAGCAACTTAGGAGTTGAGTGTTTCAAATGTGGGAAGTATGGTCATTTAACCAAAGACTACTACTCAAGAGTTAAATGTTATAATTGTGGAAAGGTTGGACATTTTAGTGGACTGGCTGAGTTAGTGAAAAAGGAGATGGTGTGAGAACTCCTGACTGTGGAGTTTGAAAAGAAATTTTGTGAAAAGTGTGTGCTCGAGAAGCTTCCGAGGACCTCATTTCCAAGGACTGCCGAATACCGGGCAAAGGAACAACTCAGATTAATTCACACAAACATTTGTGGACCAATTACCCTTGAATCTTTTAGTGGGAAAAAGTATTTCATTTCTTTCATAGATGATTTTTCAAGAATAACATTGTTGTATTTTTTTGTTGGGTAAACTTAAATGCGTGTAGTTGGAAGTTGCTATATTAATTGTCTAGGAGATTGCAAAAGGTTGAGAGTGGGTCTAGCATTAATTAAGCATGCAATAGAGTTCATTAATTGTGGGTTAGGTATGATTATATTTAATGAATATAGTTGAAGGGCCATGTCCATAGGCCTATAAAAGAACCATGTAGTGCTTCATTGCAAAACACAACAAATCTAAATATTATAGAGTGTTCATCCAGAAAGACATGTTTGTCAACATATTTGTGGTGCATAAAACCAAGGGTTCTCATCACTAGAAATCGATACATGAAAAATTTAGACAATATTTTGATTTCTTGAGAGTGTTGATGTTTATGCAACACTACTAAGCTCTGAAATTAAAGCCAAACAGATATTATGTTTTTATTTTTATTTTTATTGTTATTTTATTATTATGTTTTTGAATATTTCAAGCCTTATTTAATAAATTTGAAAAAAATAAATATGTCGTTTATATTTTGTAAATAAATGGAAATCTAAGAGATTTAAGAAGATTATCAACAATATTAGTTATCTACTGAGTTTGTTGTTTCAATTACAAATCATCCCAAGATACGGAGGATCAGAAGTAGGGGTAATAATATAGGCTTGGCCCAGCGAGCCAGCCTATAGGTCCGCCAAAAAAATACGAGGCAGGTCAGGATAATGAGCCTACTGGTCTGCAAAAGCCTGGACCCGTGTGGGCTAACCCGCATAAAAAAAAGAAAAAAATTGCACTTGTACATATCGGTTACTTTCATTCTCGACTTATGAATGAACGTTCCAAATTCTTGTATGACTGAAAAAGACAAGTACTATGTATTTTTGAATGTGCTAAAATTTGAAGAATACATCGTGTATGTCAAAGTATGAATATGAATATGATAAAATGTTGAATTATCAATTTATCATCCAATTTCCCAAAGTCGTTGGTTAATTTTGTGAACTTGTTAAAGTTTCTCAATTTGTTGAACATTGAAAGTTTTATCATAAGAATTTTAAAAAAAGGTGGGCTAGCAGCGGGCCCGTGGGCCCGCTCTATTGCGAGGCAGACCATACGTTTCAACCCACGTTGAAAATGAGGGGTGGTCCACCCTTACCCGCATTTTACGGGCCAAGTGTGGACTGAGCCTAAACAGGTTGAGCTGACCCGCATTGTCATCCCTAATCAGAAGATTAAAAATATATGTATTCAAACATTTTAGTACAAGATCTAGTACAAAGTTGCGGGTGCAGTCGAATTCGATCCACTCGCCCTAGCGAAGGTCCACTCGCCCAATGAATTATGCACTACTCACCTAGTGAGTTGAGTTACTGAAAATCTACAAATTGAGGGCATGACAGAGGTCAAAACACCCTATTGGAGAGAAAGAAACTTGAGAAAAAAATTACTTAATGGTAGAAGTTCATTTTGAGGGCTAAAGACGTTTAATTTCATCATTATTGTAGTATTCAGTGTGTCTAGGAGTAATTAACTCCCTCATTCACGGGGTTAGGTGTAATGTATTCTTAACTCTTTGTTAATTCCACTATTTACTATAATTCTTTTCATCACTCTTGTGTTCTATTTTTTTTAACGTATGATTAATGATTGCATATGTGAGAGTATCGATTGATTGAAAGATAGGTTGAGAAACCTGATTAGGATAGAACATCTAAAGATTTCACATGTTAGACATAGATATGGAACATTTAGTCATTCATAAATTTGATCATTAATGCAAACTTATAATAAAAATTGCTAGACATAGAGTTTTTATTATTCAAGGTTAGACCTATCTGTAAGAAATTGAGACTTTTATAAAGGTGTGAATGCTATAGTTGGACTGGAAGTATATTGTCTGGTGGTTTTACTTTGAATTGAATCAAGAAAACCCACCCAATGAAGCTTTTATCATATACTCTCTTAAATCAAATTAATTATTTTTATTTGTGGATTTGACTGCCTTCTTAGTTTTAAACTTACTTTATTTTCATTCATCAAAATGTTTTCTATTTGAAATTTCTTAACCTTCATTATTAAATAAACATAATTTTTCTAAATCACATTAGTCTCTTAAAAAACTATACTTAGACTTTCCAATCTATTACGTGTACGATTTGATATACTTGTTAATTCCGTAGCACAAACTCACAAAAGTTGGAAGATAGACATCCTAAATATTATTTCAAGCTTCAACGTCCGCTTTGAAATTCTACAAGTAAGATGAAGAAAAGTGGGAAAGATCAGTGTACTTTATTTTACAGTGTAATGAAAATTTCATATACCTTTTGAGTAAATTATTCACCTTGATTGTATTTCTTAGGAATCAGTCATCTCGATTGTAGAGGCTGTAATCTCCCCAGCAGAATCTATCCAAGACCCTTTTGAAGATAAATTATCATGAAGGATCCTTCTTCCAACGTAGAATGCTGGTGTTTGAGGCAAGGAAACTATTGCACTTTTGTTTGTCAACATTGATACAACATCAGACATGGTGGGTCGATCATCTGCATAATGTTCTACACACAACAGACCAATATGAATGCATCTTTGTACTTCATCAGCATCAATCGACTCCTTTATTGATGCATCCACTAACTCTGAACATGCACCATCTTTCCATAACTCCCACGTCTGTCAATATTTTACTCAAATTAGACAAAGCGAACATAAGAAAAATTAAATCAATATGACTAATTTTACATACATATCCTATTAGATTTAATGGTCGATCAACATCATAGCAACCAAGGTTTCTTCTTCCACTAACAATTTCAAGTAACATAACTCCAAAACTATAAACATCAGACTTTGTAGAGAAAGCTCCTTCCATCATATATTCCGGAGACATGTAACCACTGCACGAAAAACTAATTTGTAAAATGATGAAATCATTTTCATATATTCTTAAAAAATGGAAGCAAGAGAGTTTATGAAGCTCACTGTGTCCCAACAATTCTGTTGGTATTTGAGGCTGATTCTTGTTGTGTGAATATTCTGGCCATCCCAAAATCTGAAATTTTTGGATTCATGTTTTCATCTAAAAGAATGTTGCTAGCTTTCATGTCCCTGTGGATGACTTTGAGTCTT
>Ga0214545_1013203_pt1 | contig 10383 bp, 5 predicted proteins | sample CNSS4metaG_FD_160064 | JGI IMG/M metagenome (GOLD analysis project Ga0214545, IMG submission 160064) | Root nodule microbial communities from cowpea collected in UCLA plant growth center, Los Angeles, California, USA - CNSS4 | ecosystem: Host-associated > Plants > Roots > Nodule | place: USA...
AATATATAGAAAAAAAAAAAAAAAAAAAAAAATATATATATATATATATATATATATATAAATATATATATATATATATATATATATATATATATATAATAAAGTCATCTATCCTAAGATTCAAAATTCAAGCATAAAAATAAAGCAATACGAACAATAAATAAAATAAAAATCATCCAAAATGAACAAAAATATATACAAAAATAATAATAATGAGAAATGAGAAAATAAATAAATATAAGAACAAAAAGAGGAAAAAAATTGAAACAACCACATGAATTTTATATATTTAATTAAATGGCCTAACTTTCTAAGGTCCCTAGTGGAGTCGACATCTGTCACAACTAAAAATAAAACATTAAAAAAAGAAGTTTGGAGTCATCATCATAGTTATTATAGAAAATTATGAAAAAAAGAGCAATGTTTATGAAAACATATTTGGGGTACGAGAGTTGGTTACACGTAGGGAAGGTGTTAGCACCCTAAAACGTCCGTCCTAAGACGGTACCTTTAATTAAAATACAAATGGATGTAATCTCCTTTAAATTTTTATTTTCTAAAATAATAAAAAGAGAAAATTTAAAAGAAACAAAAAGATTTTTGTTTTTTGGGTCCGACAATGATTACTCCTTGCTCCTACGTATCTTCAGTCATAATGGAGAATCAGGGTCACGTAATTCTTTATGAAAAAACTTTTTTGAAAAACAATTTATTCGAAGAAGTTGATATTTCCTTTTTTTATATTTTTTATATTTTGTATTTTTTTAGTAAGTTTATAAAAGAGCGAAGATATTAAGTACTAAGATGACGTGAGCAATCATACGAACACTTATAAATTTTAAAAGTTAAAAGAGTATTTAAATTATTTATTTATTATTATTTTCTTTAAAGAAAAACTTTCGAAATAAGATATGATATCCAATAAAGCATTACTCTTATATATCCAATTTATGAAAACATTAGGAAAATAAATAAATAAATAAATAAAAGATTAGGAAATAAAGTTTAGGATACACAACATATTCATAAATTGTTAAAACATGAGATCTCTCATTTATTTGTAACTAATAAACCCCAAAATGCATGACAATAATATTTTTTCCACACCAAGAAGAAATGGTGAAAACATTAACTTCAACAAAGATCATAACCAAATCTCAACAAAGACCACATAACATAACAAGAATTAAAAATTTGTGAACCTGAATGAGAGATCAGATTTACAATAGTTACGTTGGAACACCAAGAAGCACGTGGGGGGGTGGTGATCGGAGGTGAGTGGTTTTTTATATGTGAGGGTTAAAAGAAATTGTGTGCTTAGGGTAAGAGAGAGGTCTTCAAAATCATGAGGGAAAAAAATTGTCCTTATTCTTTTGTTTGATGGGTTTATATAACATTATAAATCTAATGTAATCTCGTAGTAAAGTTAGTCTTGATTACAAAGAATTTTAAAAGGCAAGAATTGATTTTTATATTATCACATTATGGGGATCAAATCACAAAAAAATCATAGGTGATCAAGAAAATTAATTATAATTAGAAAAAAGATATTCTTGAGAGACATATTACTATTTTCCTCATCTAGAAAAGGAGGTGTCATAAAATCAGAGTACAAAATCACAGTAAATGATACTAAATATTAGAATATATTATGTTTCTAATTATTATACTAAGTTCTTGATCTAGAGCAGAAACGACAAAGCATAGAGTGGGGGTGAGGAAATTAAATTTTGGGTTGCTGTTAGTTGCAAGAAAAAACAGTATGGATGTATAGAGTATTTTGGACTAAAATAGAAACAAAGTCTCAAAAGAAAATACATAAAGGATTAAAACATTTTTTCTTTTTATTTATTTATTTATTTATTATTATTATTATTATCCTATTATTATTATTATTATTTAGACAAAGAAAAAACCAAAGAAAAAACTTATTTATTTATTTTTTTTAAAAAAATAAATTATTATTATTTATTTAGCCGGACGAAATTGGGTGTTGACAATAGGTATAATTTGCTTATGTTTCGTGAAGTGTAATTTTTATCATGGATTTAGTGTGATACCACCAGACTTTGTATTATTTTATTTTATTTTTTTATTTAATAAATTTTAATATGATGACAAATGATTGATGAGCTTTGAAGTGTCAGTATAGCAGATATGTCAAATTTCATAGTGATATCTAACATTACTTTATTAGAGAAGGAATTGAGAATTCTTAGTAGGAGAAAAATATTTTGAGAGCATATATTCTGAGTCTTTTAAATTTGATAAAGAATATACAAACAAAAAACTTTATTATTATGTTGAACTCATAATTATGTTTAAAGTTAGGCAAAAGGAAATATTGTTATTTTTTTTTTTAAAGAAGAAAAGGGATTTTCTCAACATCATAGTTATGTGTTTAAATATTGATGTATAATATAAGAAAGTCAGTATAGAAGGAATTTTTGAATTGAGGTTTTGCATAGGGTGGGTAATATGAGTCAGCCCATCCGCTTTTGCTTGCCTCACATTTGGTCAACAAAAAATGGTTGGTGTGGCTCGTCCTGCGTAACATTCTAAGTCGTGGACCTGTTAGCCGGACCATATAAATATTGTTTATGTTTTTAATTTTGTTATTTTGAAATAATAAGCATAATGCATTGTGCCTAAAGAAAAAGAAAAGGCATAACTTAGACGTAACCAGTAAAATATACGTTTAAAACAAAATAACATATATACTTAATCTTAATTTTTCCAATAATGAATATTCTTAAATTTGTTCAGATAATTATTTCGATTTTATAGCGTAGAAATTTCTTAACCAGAGTGAACAATTTTTTAATGATATGCTAAATTATACAATGACTAATGTAATATGATTTGATTTTGTTAGGCATGAAATCATGTGATGTTTTGAGTAAGAAATGGATATAAAAAAATTGATAATGGGATAGTTTTAGAAGGAACGTGTGATAAGTAAAAAAGTTCTTAGGTTTCTCTAAATTTTGTAATATAGAATACAATATATTTTTAAAGGACGCATATTAAACTATATTCAATATTTAAAGTGTTTTAGTAAAAAGAAAATTGGAGGTTTAAAATTCAATAAATTGGAAAACAAAATTAAATATCAAAAGTGAAATTCTAGAAGATTACAACAAATCAATTCACATATTCAAACAACCAAGCAATCCAAAAGTTATGGTTCTCTAAAATTAAATCAAAGTTTGAACAATTAACCCATTTTATTAATCAACTAAAGTATATATGTGTTGTTCTACCACTACAAGAAAAATAATTTTTATCAGGGGTTAGTTTTGCCATTTTTGACGATTTTAAACCTTACTAAAGGAGTTATTTGCTTTTTTTCGGAAAATATCGACGGTTTTGACTAACTTTTGGTAAACCAATACTTATCGGCGATTTCGAAACCCATATTATTTATCGACGATTTTGAAACCTCTGATATTTTCTGACGATTTTGGAACTCTGTTATTTACCGGCAGTTCTCAAATCCTAGTACTTTTCAGGGAGTTTTGCAAACATCTACTAGTTGCCATCGGTTTTAAATCCTTTGCATGGCATGACAGTACTAGAACCCCTTTTCAGTAACTTTTACCCCTACAATGCAATTCATTGTTTATTGATGTTTTTACTTGATTTTTCAAATTCCCTTGATTTTTTTTTTGTTGTAGTTTTTTAATGCACAATTCCTAAAACATATAATATAAAAAGCAAACATTATAAATTTTTGATATTTGTTTTTAACTAGATATAACATTCATAAAAACAAGGAACATTGTATTTAAGTTCAAGGTAAATAATAAAGTTCAAACCTTTAAAGTAGTGAAATATTACAATATCTTTATTCTTATAGTTATAGAGTCAAACATAATGAAAGTCTAATAACATTCTCCAATCTTGATGTGAATCATTTGTTTCTTCGTTAGGAACACTCCCTTGATTAGATACATAACATAAAAAATAATCATAATAAGTAACATTTTTACACTATAAAATATATATTAATATACAAAAGATTTAAATATCACCGGATGAATGGAATATAGGAAAGTCATAAGACAATTTTCCTTGATAGTTTTGTACAAAGAAAGTCATTATTGTCTTAATTTCATTAACTTGTTATGTTAATGAAGAAACCTATTTTAGAGTATAATTAATCAAATTGTCTGTATTTTACATGTCTAACAACAATACAAACTTAAATCAAACATGGTTATAAAAAAAATTCAAAACCAAGAACAACATGAGTTGGTTGATCCTTATCATGGGTTTGAGAAGGATCATGCTATAAGGAGGATGACAACAACAATGGTAGAGTTGGCCTTTAGGTGTATACAACAAGAAAGAGATATGAGAACATGCATGGATGAGGTGGTGAAGATCTTAAAAGGAATCAAGAGTGATGGGCTTGTTGCTTTTGAAGTTATAAGGACTGATGAAGTTATACTTTTGAAGAAGAAGGCTCATTTTCCTATTTCACCAAATTCAATTGACGATTGGATTAAAGGCTCCTCTATATCTAACATATTCCCTCTAAGGATCCCAGAACCAAAATCCCTTTAAAGATCACAGTACAAATTGATATGTTAAACCTCAAACTTCTTCCTAGGTTTAAAATGTGCGTTTTTTATGCACTCAAAGCCATAATTTTAGATTATATACAGTATTACTTTTATTCTTTCGATAACCCTCATAAATATATAATGTGAAATTATATATTGGATTTTGAAATCACAGATTTTAAATTACAAAAAACTAGGTTTTAGACTTTTGAAATTAGATTTTGAAACATAAGTTAAGAAGAGAGGAGTAGGTAGTCGTTCTCATTAACATATTGCAGAAGAATCTAAGAAGGAAAGCATGTAAATATATTGCATTTTTATCTCTAAGAAACTGACTGACGCAACAATGTGGTAAGAAAAGAAAATTTCTAAAAATGATTAAATAGAAAGTATGACTGAGAAACCAAACTACTAACCTACCGTATAGAGGGAAGTATTTGAAGTAAAATGTGAATTTGTCAATGAAAACTACTGAATCAAGAAAAGATGATAGGAAGAAAAGAGGAAGCATCTTAATGAACAACCCTACATCGAGGAACTATGGGATTCTATGGCATTATTACATCTATTTATATTTTAATTTGCCTTGGTTGTATACGTTGTGATAAGAACATTTGTCTTTTGAAAATGTACATGTTATGTAACTGTTTAGCTATATTATTGGCTATATAGTTCATAATCAGGATTGAGAAAAATCATAACTACATGTATGATGCATATTTGTTATTGTGTGCCTCAGTAGCTATTTTTTAAATTCAAATTCTTATAGCTTGTTCTTAGTCGTTATTTAAGTTTGAACAAGTCTTGCCTGCAAATTTGTTGAAGTTGTTTAAGTCTATTTTATATTTTAAATTTTGAAGATGTGGTGGATTGTTTTTAGCTTAGTTTGTGAGTGAAGTTTTAGTTAAATACATGTTCTGCTAAATTTAAAATATTCTTCTACTAGTATATCAAGTCTTAAAAATAACATTATCCAGAAGAGATAAATTAAGAAAAAAGCAATGATCAAAAATAAGAAATTATTAACCTGATTTTATAACTATGTATAAAAAGGAAAACTTGATGGCATCCCACTATACGAATGAGCATTGAAGCCAAACACTTTAAATGGACAAAGTCTGAAACATAAATCCTTAACACGTCCATGATATTCTTGACTTTCGAAAGCATAAGCTAAAGAATCGGTACTTGATATATATTTTGATTGACATGATGATAATTTTGATTCATTACTTGAATTTTTCCCTATATAGAACATGAGAAGAAATTAATTGAAATAAAATGAAGTGTGAAAGATAATATTATAGACTTTATCATAATCGCAATTATACAAATTTCCTTTGTTTCATTACTAACAAATGTTCCATTAGCATGCGTGTGTGTAACTATCATACCTCTCATCTGCTGACCTTTTGGCCACATTCCTTTTCCTATAAAATTGAAGAAAAAGTATACGACACAAGAATAAGAGTCATTGATTATTCTTAATCCAAAGGTCCATATTCAAAGATAATAAATCTTTTCACTCACAATTTTTTTCAATTTTCTATATAAATCAACTCACTCATTTCTTTCATCTACACTGGTCTTTTTGACTCACCTACTAATTTCATCGATACTCATCTTCATCCATTTTCATTTCCCTCGTCCACTATAATTTTCTTATGTTTTATTTATTATTTTTTGTTTAAGATAAGGACCTTTTACAATAAAATTCTTATTAAAATTATTGTCCTTAACATCAGTCACATTGATACAAATTAAATTAATATTAAAAATAGATTTCATTTAGTTTTATTTTAGCTATCACTAAATTAAATAAATTTTAAAATTAAAATACTTATAGTAACCTTCAAAAATCAATATCAATAAATTAAGTTGATGATAACGCAAAATCAATGACATTATTTTTCTGAGAAAAAAAATTGATTAATTAATATTTGACTTTTTTACTTATTAAAATTAGGTTTTAGATGATAGTAAATATGTTTTTTTATAGTGGTATTTAAATGTCTTGTAAATTATGCAATTCATTTAAAGTAAACCGAAGGTAAACAAAACTTATATCCAAACAGAAGAAACTATGTAAAATCATTTATCTGATGTAGTCAGTATTGATATATAGGATTGGAGGAGTCCAAGATAAGCTGCTTTCCTTTATCCACACGATATCATAATGCACATATATGTTTTTTAATTACTTCATATCAATTCAATTTGCATTTTCTTTACTTTTTTTTTTTTTTAATTTTGGCATTTTCTTTGACAAATTTAATCTATAACTTTGTGTTATGAATCTAAGTATGAGTCTAAGTTTCACATTGGTTAGAAATAAGAAAGTAGAACACTATATAAAAATAAAAGTTTATAAATTTATTGTCTTAATGTTTTGGATTGAAAGTGATGTCAATATTTTATCTAGTTGAATTTATGTTTCATTGATATTGTATCTCTCCAATAAAACACTCCTTCATAAACTTAATGCTTTGAAGGTCCAACTGTGTTGAAGCTGATAAGGAATTCACCTAAAATATCTTCTGTTTCTTTGCTCAGTTGTTAATTTGTGTTATTCATGAATAATGTCAAGTATTTCCAACAGAGGTGCACATTGCCCTATGCGGCTATGGTGTGATTCTGTGTTTGTCCGAAGCAACAACAATTTACAACAAAATCATTCAAGTCCGAAAGACTTCACATGTCAAAAAGATAATACTGTCTAGAGGGCTATCATTTTCATTGTTTTACTCGTATGTATCATTCATCGGGTGTTGGAGCAGTTTACTGTGATGAAGAACAATTATTGGCACCATCACAGCATATAACAGGCCAAAACCAAATCATATTCAATGATACGGCTATGCAGCAGCAACAGGGAACATATCAGACGTTGACCTCTTTCATTTCCAGATTAATAACATCACTTCAGACAAAACAGGGTAAATAGGAATACACTTTAATGTTTCACAAAACTGCATATTACTTACTCGATCAATTTCACATTTTCTTTCTTTCATTTCCGTTATAAAACAGGGTCAAACACAGTTTAAATACCTTTTTTATGTATATTTTTTGATATATTTTTAAAGAACAAAATCGTAATAAAACTCCACGATTCACTTACAATAACCTCGAAAAGGCGAAAGTGTAAGTTAAAATATGCAGTGTAGCAGTTATGGAGACAAAACCAACCAAAATCTTGATTTGTTTGGGGGAGTTAGAATGCACATGCTGGTTGCAGCAGGTTAGCAGCCAGGACAAACACTTAAGCTGATGTCCAACATGACATGTGAGGGATGTGGCAGTGTGCTGCAAATTTTGCATTATTGTACCTGTCTGACTATACCCCGTTGTCACATGTACCAATTAAGAGCATGTAACAAGCTTCAATATGGAGGACTGTGATTATTACCACCTGCTCTCTTGCTGCAGCTGCCTCCTTAATAGCTACGAAGAGTACACACACCCGAATAAATCTATCAGCTCTAGTGAATTTGTATATTTTTATGTATGCTGTTAAGTTAGTTACTTTACTGTCTTTATACCCTTCTAGTTATAAACAAAAACAACAACTTCCTACTTTCTTTTAACATACTTTATCTTATTATTTAACATATTTTTAAAGTTTAATAAAGAAACTGTATCAAAAATTTTTAGAAGTCTCAAGATTAAACAATCTTCTAATATATAAATAGAGTGCAAACTTCACTTTACTAATTAATTTTGTAATATAAATTTGAGAGTATTGTTTTAGTTGAAATAGGAATGAAAAAGATGATATGGGTGAATTTATTTTTTGTGTGGCATGTCCATAGAAAGTGGAAGCACAGAGGAGAGTACTGTAAAACAGAGGATATTGAGTGGATGTGGTGGGTCTGATCTCCGATTTGTGATGTGGTAAGCAGTAACTCCCAAGCTGTTGGCAAAATGGCAGTATGGAGGCACATGCTGCTGCGTCAATATCAATCATTTCTCAGTATTTCCTCATCACAAACTATGCCAGGATTAACAGATTTTCTGGGCCCAAACAGGGAATTAGGGAATTTTATGTGTCAAATTATTGGAATCTGCTGCTCCTTACCACCTAATTTTCCACCTCCTTTTCTCTCAAAAAATCTACCACATTTTCGTCTTTTTGAAGGGGTTAATTAAATTTGCACATAAAGTTATTGAATAAAAGAAAATATATATTAGGTATAAAATTATGGGGCAGTGAGATTGAAGTTCATGTTGATGAGTGATGAAGTTGTTTGTTATGCAGATATTAATGGTTTTAATGATAATAAATGAACAATAAAACACTTCTAATCAGACAAATCATTGGCAAAAGATGTCGAGCGTGAATTTAACTGACAGACAGGTAGTGACGTCACCTAATCATGCAAAAAGGACTCCACCAATAATTTTAAATCCTCTCATCATATTAATTTCTTCACCACTTTTTTATCTTTTCTTTTCTTTACCAATAGTTAAATTATTTTACCTTTTCAAAAATTACTACGAGATGCGTTTCATTTTAAACAACATTATACTTCCACTATTTTATTCTAAAATGAAAAGAAAATTAAGACTGCACTACTATTTAGGTCTTTCCACATTAACTCAAAAATTAAGAGTTACAACAAGAATCATCATAATCACAATATAGTTACTATATATATTTTTAGTTTTTTCTCTTATATTTGTAAATATTATTAATGTTTTGATTTTAAGTCTCTTAAGATCAATGGATTATTAAAATTAACTTTTACACTTGAGGTATTATCTATTTTTTAAGTTCAAATTGTTTTATTACGATTTTATCTTTCAAAAAAATATTGGTATGGGAGAAGAAAATTAAGACAAAGATTTGTATAAACTTCATTTTTTTCTATACTTCTAAACCAAATAGGAGATTTATGTATATCAGAAATATCAATATTTCAATTTTAAGTTTGTTAAATAAGATCACACAGATTAAGATTAATCATCATACTAGAAATATTGTCAATTTTAAAAATTAATAATTTAACCATGATTTTATTCTTAACAAACGTTTCCATAGATTATAGAAAAATACTGTATATAAAGGATTTCTCATCTCAAATGTTAAACAATACAAGGCTTTTAAGTATAGCAAAACATAATACAATTTAAATACTTATCCAAATAAATGCAATGAAGTCCAAACATATATATATTAAATCATTTATGGTATTGTTGAAGACAAATATATTTTATAAAAAAAAAGTTTAATTTATATTTTTCCAAAATTTAAACCCAAAAGAAAAATAATTGAAAGTTTCCCTGAAAAGTTTCTCCAAATAATATATATAAAAATATCCCGAGATTTGTTGTTGTTGTGCCGACGTTACTTTTTGTGGTGGTAAGCTAATGCATCACCTAAGCCATTTATTGTTGTATAATATGTCAAAATGGTGATGGGCCCTGCTGTAACTAAATTTAAAGCTTCATTACTAACTCCAACCCAATTAATGTAACTACTTCTTATATGTCTCCAATTTCATTGGATCATTCATTTTTTCTTTTTCAAATTATTTCTTTCTTCCAATATCCTTTTTAAACTAATTTTCTATAAATTTCAAAATATGAAATATATTAAATTCATATACAATATTCATACACACGCACACCCACTCATTCAAGTTGGACTTGAAGGATTTACACCAGAAAACATTTAAGTCAATGTGCTTTAATTCTGATTCTACTTGTTGTCGTCATGGGAGATATTTTTTCTTCGAAAACTTTTGTAAAATATATCGAGAAAAAAGTAGAGGAAAAGAAAAAAAAAAAAAAAAAAAAAAAAAAATAGAGGGAA
>Ga0214545_1013206_pt1 | contig 10377 bp, 4 predicted proteins | sample CNSS4metaG_FD_160064 | JGI IMG/M metagenome (GOLD analysis project Ga0214545, IMG submission 160064) | Root nodule microbial communities from cowpea collected in UCLA plant growth center, Los Angeles, California, USA - CNSS4 | ecosystem: Host-associated > Plants > Roots > Nodule | place: USA...
TACCCCCCTTCTTATTTATACTTTTCCTAAAACAAACTTTCATTCCCAAACAACCTACTAACAGACTAACTAACTAACTAACTCAGTTCTTATTTCTTCTCACATACACCTTTAATATTCTATCAATTTACTACATATTTAAATAAATTTCTCTGTAAACATAGAGCGAAAAGAAAAGTTTGTTTGATGATTAAAGAGCTATAACTCTCTTAATTTCTTCTAAAAGTGCATTTGTCCAATTGTATTCAAATGTATAGCTTTGCAGGGTAAGTTGGGATAGTCAAAACATATACAAATGAATTTCAAAATCAAAAGATAAAAAAGTACACACAAGAGAACCTAAAACTAAAGGAAATGAAGCTCCTCACAAGAGATGAGGACAGGGACTTGTGCTGATGATTAAAGAGCTATAACTCCAAAATCTACTCTTGGTCAAGTTGGGATTTGAGCCTTTTTGTTTGCAGTGAATCCATTGTAGCGGTTATCTTCAAATGCCACAGACAGCCAGAAATCTTTCTTCAGTCTGCCGACAATTCTTGAAATCCTAAACTTGAGGAACTCCAATACTGCAGAATACAACCTTGTACCATCAATAATAGAGCTCCTTTGATATTCAAGAACCCAAGTATTTGGGTCTAATTGCACTGCTGAAGCACCCCATTTTGGTTGCATCCATGAAGTATTTCCCTTCCGAATCAAATAGCCTCCTTGTCCACCATTCCACTTTATAAACAGATTGACAACGACTCAGTGTTAGTCAACAACAATAAACCAATCCTAGTCATTCGACCTGTGGAGGCTGACTAAAAAACAAGACATTGCAGAGAATTCACCTGAGTGACTCTTCCTGATAAAAGAGTGAATGTTCGAGTAGAGAACCCATTTGTGAGCAATCCTGCTGTTTGCAAAGGCCATCCCCAAATTGTTACCTCTTCTGTAGCAGATTTGTACATTGTACACCTTGAATTCAATAGCAGACCATCCTATACAAAATGTCAATTGTTTTTTGTAAGCAACACTGCCTTATTAACAAGGTAAAAATGTAGTGTAAAATGTGCTGTAGCTTATTCAGTAAAAATTAGCTCTAGTCTCCACATTTTAAACTCGCTAGTTCATATTCAAGAAATATGAGAACCAGATTTTACCCTAGAATCAACGAAAACAGAATAAAAAAGCTTTCTTTTTAAGAGTCACAAATACCTGGCTGATTTCCCACGATGAGATATCAGTGAAACTGCAATTTGAAACTTGCCCAACAACCACACTTGTCAACTCTGTGTGCAAAAGCCTCAGCTTTCCATTCAAATCACTCACTCGGCTACATTTCTCACTGACCCTTTTGACCACATGCGGCGAGAAAGCAGGCTTGAAAACCCCAGAGACCACCGAGGAGAAAACAAGGTCCGCAGATATAAATAATCCAAAAAGGAGAAGCAACCTGAAGAAACTGAAAGCAGAGGTTTCTTGTCTCATGGTCTGCTTCTCCATTTCGTGGGTGGAGTCTGATCTGGAACTTGATCTGGATAGAGGAGTGGATGATGAGAGCTGAAACGAACTGGATCGGGGAGTGGACACAACAGAGGCATCGAAGGAGAGAGGGGTGCAGAGAACGTTGTTGATTTTGTGGGGTTTAGAGAACTTGGTGAGGGTGCTTTTGTGGACGCTGGTGGGCATGAGATCGAGGGTGGCATTGATGCTGGCCAAACACATTTCGCAATTGCAATTGGCATCTTTCTTGCAACCAGGAAAGTAGCAGCTGCTCTCACGGTTATCTTCTTCCCATGAGCTGGATTTTGATTTTGACTTTGATTGCACAAAGACTGTTCCCATGGCTTCTTCCTTCTCCCTCCCAACACAGATGTTTGTTTTTATTTTCTGGTTTCGATTTTTCCTCTAGCGCCCGATGTAACAGCATTCGAACGTCGGTTTCAGGCCCCACCTTTGAGTTTGAATCCCAACGGTCATATTGGAAATTTAGGATTTTATTTTATTTTAATTGTTAATATGTTTTCAAATTTCAAGTTTGAAGTCGTTATTTATTCTCTAGAGCCAATTTCCTAATAGTTATTAAAAAGTATTATTTTTTGTTATTTTTTTTTTCTCTTTCACACTTTTATTATATAGTAATGTATAGTAACGTGTACAATATCTTCCATTGAATAAAAAAAAAGTTAGTGTAATTTAGTCGCACCCTACAAAAGTGTTACACGTAATATAATTTTGTTTATAATTTTACATTAGTATATGATGTAAATATGATTTTGGAGATTGAAATTGTAAATATGTTTTTTGTCATTATATTAAATAGCAAGCCAGAATTTTTTTTAATAAAAAAAATGTTGACATACATTATTATAATTCATACAATTTATAATAATTATTAGTAGTATTTGGTTCGATTAATTTGAAGGAAAATAAAAGCGAGATCTACCTCATACAAATTAGAAGATTTTGAAATAAAATGACGTCAGCCAAAAAATACCATATATGATCTTCTGATTCTAACGTTAAAAGTGAATAATTACTTTTGGATCGGAAAGAAGTTTCAAAGAAAAAAAAAATAATGAAGGTAAAAGAGGGTAATCAATTCCCCAATGAAGGAATCGATTCTTTAGCATAAAAAACATATAAAATAACTAAACGAAATTGATTAACATCTCTTCTCATAATCACATAATAATCAATTTTTCTCAGAATCACAAAATATATAAAAGTTTTACGATTGTTTTCTTCGGTTAAATGAAAAATATATTTTTTAATTATGTTGACAATTAATATTCTTAATTTACAAATTAATGGTAAATACAAATCTATTTGTTGAATTAAAGTAACCTTTAGTGTAAATAAAATAAAATTTTTTAGTACAATACTTTAAAATAGTTTATTTAAAATGAAATTGACTTATAGCTATATGTTAGTTCAACTAATTTTTAACTCGTTTTTATCTTTCTTCTATTACGATTTCTCATATTTGAATACATTTCTTTGTTATTTTTTTATAAAATTAAACTCTTTATCTTTATTGCTTTTATCAGAATATTAAAGAGCATTTTTAATATTAAACATGTTAATTATTAAATATTACACATATATTTGGATTATTTTTCTTAATTTATTTTGTAGTTTGAATTAAAACATAAATTAACGAACTAATTACTGTTATATTATATAATATTATGTAAAAATTTCATAAAAAAATAAATGTAAAAACGATTTAAATAAAACATAAAATCATTATAAATAAACAAATAGTAAATTTGATTAGTAATGTTTAGACCAACTAGTTAAAATAAAATTACTTATTCAAATACCATTTTTTAAAATAAAGAAAGAAAGGAGCTAAAATAAGGAAAGTTGAGTATGGAAGGGTTGGTGAATTTGGACTAAAGCAAGGAAAATACGAAACCTGCGGTGGGAAAGTATCGCTTTTTCCAACAGATTGAGCAATGAATAAGTTCCGAAGTTTTTTCAATGCAATGCTTGTTCTGCCTTCCAATGCTATGTATGTCCTCCACTATTGAAACATCTATCATTCCATACCATTTTTGTTTCACCTTCATTATCTATAACTATATTCACATATGTATTCAGTAAAAGAATTTGCACTCCATTTTGTTGTTAAATTGTTTTATAATAATAACATTCAAATATAACTCATATTTCTTCAAAATTTATTTCATTTAAAATTTATTTTGTTGATGTCGTCCAAATATACACTCTATCTCTCGTATCTCTCTTCCTGCTTTGATAAGAAAAAGAAAAAAAGAAAATTACAAAACATAAAGAAATGAAAACAAAAAGAAAAAAATGAGTAGAAAAAAATAACATATAAAACATTTTTATATCTCTCCACTGATAGGAAGATCAAAATATATAGATAAAATAATATTACATCAGAAGACAAAAAAATTTAAAAATGTGGTTATTGAAAGAAGGTAAAAGGACAAACTTTTTCTTTATTTGTCTCCTTACTTTCTGGTGATTCCTCGTAAATTCGGAAATAATTAATGCTGAACACACTTTCCTTATTTGTTATAAAGCAATCTTTTATATATATATAATTCTAAAATAGATAATCCAGAATTACTTATATACAATAATACTCTAACATTTACACGTATTTGATAAAGAATTACGATGCGAATAATTATATAATTACAAAAAATTATCTTAATTAAATTTTAAATCTTTCAAAAGTTTTAATATTTCTAATTAAGTTTTTGTTAAATTTTTTTATTTTATTAAATGTTTAAATTTTTTTATACTTTTAATTAATATTTATTTATTTTTTCGTTTAACGATCATGTAATTGTTATCTTCAACGTCTTATTGTCTTATTTTCTTGTATCCAAGTTCTGTACTATTAATATAGAGGTATAATTATTGATTTAGTCTCTCAATTTTTTGAGTTGATTTAATTTGTTTTCTAAATTTTTTGAAGGTTCAATTTGGTCTTGAGTTTTTGGAAGGTTTAATTTTTGGTACTCTTATTTTTTAGAAATGGTTCAGTTTAGTACTTTCCGTTATATTTCAGTTAACTAGTTTGCACACCAGTGAGCTGTCATTGTGCAATAGAAACTTGATGAAGTTGTTAATTGATTGATTTGTTTGTTGGATGTAATTAACATCATTTTAGTCTGTTGATGTATAAGTATAATACTAAATTGATCCACTTTAACAAATACGGGTACCAAATTAAATATTTAAAAAATTCAAACACTAAATTAAATGAAATAAAAAATAATTGGGACCAAATTAATAATTATATCTAATAAAAAATATATTATAGTTGATGTAAATCGTAACCGATTTTCATTGCTTTTATTGAGAATGAGTTGGATATAGTGCTAGATTTTTTTTTTAAGAATAGTGATAAAATAATATTCTGGTCACTAAAAATATTATTATTGATGATGACAAAGATAATATTTTTTATCACTTTAAATAGGTGTTATCCGTTTTCATTAATGAAATAAATGAATGTTCCTATTTATTTGCATTATTATTATATTAAAAACATAACCTCACATCATATCTAGTTAACCAAAAAATTAAATAAGAAAAAAATATAGAATTTTTAATACTTAATGTACTAAAAAAATTAATACAAACTCAATTATAAATATTTAAATTTATAAAGTTAATTAAATCTAACAAAAAAATAAATTATATTTTATAAAGTAGTTTTCGATCCACTTAGATTTTACACTTTAGTCAAAAGAAAAGCGATTAAGTGACTTATGTTTGTTTTTGTCAAAAATAAATTTTAAAAATATATAATTAAACATATTTCAACTGTATTTAGTCAAATATGTGTTGAATTGGGGGTGAAACTCAATTTGTACCTTCAAATCATGATTTGGGGAATGGATACAAACCAGACCTACTCAAAAATTTATTAATCGATTGAATTGACCACACTGACTTAGTAACATGATTTTCGGTAATTATTGAACTTAGCTTTATGAATCACCCTTTCTAACGAATTTAAAAGTTTATGGTAAAAAAAAAACTTATTGTTTAAGCCCCTCCATAATATTTTAAAAGGATTAAATGGTTTTCTTTCTTAAACATCTAGTTAGGTAAATAAACTTCTAGTAATTTTTAAATTTTAACATATAGAGGTGGAACTAGAAAAGTGACAACTGATATATCAATTGATACGATAAATAAATAAAAACCATTTACCCTTTAAAACGAGAAATGTACTTTTAAAGAATAAACTATAGAGATCACAATAAATATTTCCCATTATGATATTTTGTTTGATGTGCTTAAATTATTAAAAAACAAATCGTTTAAGAGAAAACTTTTTTTTCTTCTCAAAATTAACTTATGTTACACGTAAATGAGTTGTTTAAGTCTTCACATAAAATGAGGCCCATGTTAGTGGTGGGGATTAGATCTTTTTCAGAGGACTTTGACTTCCAATTTATTTTTCTTACACTAGTGTATAAATAAAAATATATTTTTTAATTTTACTATATTCTACATATTTATCATTTTTTAATTTTTTGTATATTTATAAACGAGTTTTGACACGCTTAAAATATGTTATGAACATTAAACAATATAATTTTGGTTTGGTTAAACTCAACTTACTTCGTTCTCTCTATTTTAACGCCATTAAAAGTTATTAAATCTCTTTTCCAAATTTAATCTTTCAACCAATACCTTCAAAACTGAAAAATATATAACAAAGTTCAAGTAGACAAGAAAATAATAATAAAATGTAAACTTAAAGATAATATATTCAAACTAAATTAAAATGAGCATAATTAAAACTTAATTACTCGTAGGAAATGGATACCCGCAAGTAGTTGGTACGAGTATTTTTAATATTCATATGTTAACGGGGCGAGTACATGTATCATAGTATCCGTACCCGTGGATATTCGTACCTGCTATACTCTAATTTAAATAAAAAAATATGATTAAAATATTAACATATTTATTTTGAATGAGTTATTTTTTTATTAATTAGTTTTAAAAAAAATTTATTTATTTATAAATTTTTATTCAACACTATTTAAATGTGTTATTTAGACTTTATTTAAAATTTATGAATGTTTTGTATTGTATTTTATTTGAATTTATAATTAAAATATATTGTTAAATATTTATTTTTATTTTTTTTGTAAATATCTGTGAGTATTAAAAGTTTATGCAAGTACCCGCATAATAGATATTTGATGGATATAAATATAAATACAAAACAGATATTTACATAAAGTAGGAATAAGTATGAATGAAGTATTATCCTACCTTATCCCTAATTATATGTATATAAAATGGCAATTGATGCCTTTCCGAATCTGCTACTAGGTAACTAAAATATACGCAATACTTAATTATTTTATTATTTTGTGGACGTAGGTAATTGATTGAGCAGTTACAGTGCACTAATGAGAGGAGGGGTAGAAGAGAATTTTAGACTAAGAGATTTTCTTTGAATTAACTAACAAATCAAAACAAAATATCCATTAAGGGAGTACTGAACAATAACACAAGGCATTTCGGAAATGATCTCTAACGGGACTAGAATTAGTGGCAACACATTAATGATGATTTCTTAATTCAACACACCTAACTTAATTACAATCAAGTGCCTTAATGAACATCAACATTATTGATACGCCATATTTAACCACAACCAATCGAGTGTCTTAGCTACTTCATGGTCCTTCATCTCCTCAAACTTTAATACCATCATTACATCAACCTCAAGAAAACTATCGTAACCACATCACCAAGTTGAAAAAGGAAAAGTTTAAAACTACGTCATATTACCTACCAATGTGTGATTCAATAAGATCTTCTGATATTCTGTTATATCTTGTGCATGTTTAAGTTATGTTTTTATTTTAATAAAACACACTATTTTAACAGTTACGATAATGTCGTGATTCCTCCATAATACGAAAAAAATTATATTTAGAAATTGAGGGAAGTTGACCATAGATATGGTTTCACCAAATTTTCATACGTGTTTGTTGATTTTTTTTTTAATTTTTTTTCTTGGGGATATTATTGATTGTTTGAGACTACGTCAAATGTGACAAATGCATTGGCATTATGGTGAATAGAGTGGTCCAAAATTGTTTCTTAAACCTAACAATTTATTTCCTTCAGGGCAATGTCAATGCATTGTGTTGCTTGACTTGCAAAATGGGTTATGTAGTATCTTCTGGCAAGAAAAATGTGCACAGAAAAAAAAAGAAGGAAATGTTAAGTGTAAGGAAAATGATGCTTGGATATTAATATCTTATTAGGCATCTAGAGGAAGACGGTGATGGAGATAGGGATAGAAAAGAAAGAAGAAATATCGACAGTACAAGAAACATGATGACATAAATCTGTGAAAAAAACATGGACATGTGAAGTTTAAAGACATATTCTTCCTTCTGTTTTCTTTTTTCTTAATGATTATAGAATACTATAAAGATTTAATTTACTTTCATTTTGGTTTCATGAAATGTCTTGAATTCTTGTTCTCTTACCAAACTTATCGAATTCATTCCTTAATTGTTCCACTCATCTCAACTTAAATTCAGTTAAAATTTCAAATAATTCTGGAATACCAGAGTTCACACAAAACATATCCTAATGCGAGTGGAAGATAAGGCTTAAGAAAAATCCAACCTTCCACTTTTTCATAACAATTTCAAGTCCTTAAAAAACTCACGCTAATAATTAATCAAAGAAGTTCGCTGGTACCCAAAACACCAATTTACCTTTCATCCCAATCAGAAGCATCAAAAAAGGTTTTTGGATTGTACATTTATACACATAAACGAGTCGAAATTTTGGAGGAGAGAAAAGTTTGAGGTCATCTTTTTTATTTTTCTTGAAACTCGGTCACTATTTTGCCAATGAAGTGAACAAAGAGATGACAAAGAGGATTAGGAATACCAAACTAGAAACTAGAGATCAGTTGGAGAGAAAAAAAAAAAAAAAAAAAAAAAGAAGAAAAAAAAAAACAAAAAAAAAAAAAAAAAAAAGTTGGAAAGAAAAAAAAAAAAAAAAAAGCAGAAGAAAATAAGACTTCCTGTACATGACAAGAAGAAAGAACTTATCCCATAAGGCTAAACCTAGTTTTATTCCAACAAAAAACAGAGTATCCTCTGCCTCTGCCTCTGCTCTGTTCTGTTCTGTTCCAACCCTGCATCAGTATAAACGGAAAGTTGAAGAATCTCCGACTTGAGAAGTGGTGGTTGACCTTGTATACTTCTTTGATGAAGACGGAGATTGTGAAAGGTCACCGGACCTTCTCCTCAGCATCTGTCTCATCCCATCAGCCACTCTAACGGCAGGGTTTGATTTGAACTTGCGGCAGAATGACATGTGAGCCTTCACAGCTTCATCCATGGCCGGTGATGTTTTTTTCCCTCCATAGCTCACTTCGTCTCTCACTGCTTCAGAGCACAACCCACATAACCATTTTCCATCGAACTTGGACTTTACTTCGGTGATGTAGTCTTGGGTGCAATCCTCCTTCAACCCACAACACTCGCACTTCACTGACTCAATCTCCATCTTTATAATACCTGTTTTCGAACTTGTTGTTTTTTGTAAGGATGAGAATCTTTCTTTCTCCTTAAGACATGCAAGAAGGGCACAATGATTGAGGTGGTCTTGTTTATTTACTAGCGTGTAGCATGGTTTTGTTGGGCGAAGGACTAGGAAGTGGGTATTGTTGTGAAATGAGGGGCTTTATGGTGTTTGAGAGATAGAGAGAGAGAGAAAGAAAGTGTGTTTAAGTTTAAGATAGTGAAATGCCATAATTTCCTCCATGTTCTAAGGGACATGGGCAGTGGAAAATGTGACAAGGCTGGTCGGAGGGACCTTTGCTCTGCCCTTTTCTAGCATTTAATATTTTAATTCTACTACCCATAAATCAAACTACCCAAAATGTAAAATAAGTGGGACAAAGTGGTGGGTACCTGAACAGTTAATACTATCTATATATTATAATTTTGGTTTAATTTGATACTCATTTTTAAAAAGGTGTTAATTGAGTTTCAAATTTTAAAAAAATATCTTAATTAGGTAATTTTCTGACAAAAATTTTTAATACCGTTAATTTTATTCATAACTTTTACCTCTAAATTTTAATATAAATATCAATACTTAATTTTGTACGTCATTTTAAATATCAATACTGTTAACGACGTTAACAATTTTCTTCTGAAAGGGACCTGATTGAGATAACTTTTTAAAAATTGGGACTCGATTAACACATTTTTAAAAACGAGTACCAAACTAATATATCTGAATAAAAACGAGGATCATCTTAGTAATTAAACCTATAATATTCTATTCTATTGCATTTTTACTAACTTCTTAGTCCTTCTTTCTATTTTTTTATTCAATGCCCTGTTCTCTCACTTCAATATTTTATACTAATGCATGAATAGTTTTTTCTTATTAATTATTTTACAAGAAAAGTCTTCGACTTTAACAATGAGTTAGACCGCAGTATTTCAATATGATTAATTTGGAATGCCCTGCTCACAAAAGCCCAACTATCATTCTCTTTAGATGTGTATAAAGAGTTCACTGATTTTTGTGTTGAAATAATTAACATTATTGATAAGTGTTTATAATATCTTGTGTCATCATCCTAATTAAACTTCTGAATTTACTATTAAGTTATGAGCTTTGTTTATTAAATGTTTAAATTTAAGGTTTAAACACTTTCTTTTAGTATTATTTATAGAAATGTGAAAGTTAAGGAGAGGAAGTTAGTTTGAAATCATGTTGTTTAGTAACTACAATATTTATTTAATTGAAGGATTATTATATTCATTGAATCACCGATATTTGTTCAATAATGAAAAAGTTAACTGTGCTTAAAAGGTTGTCTGTTTAGCATAG
>Ga0214545_1013214_pt1 | contig 10365 bp, 6 predicted proteins | sample CNSS4metaG_FD_160064 | JGI IMG/M metagenome (GOLD analysis project Ga0214545, IMG submission 160064) | Root nodule microbial communities from cowpea collected in UCLA plant growth center, Los Angeles, California, USA - CNSS4 | ecosystem: Host-associated > Plants > Roots > Nodule | place: USA...
CTACTACTACTAAAAAAACTCATTTTTCATGCCAATTTTGCTTTGATTTTTTTTTTCAGAAATACTTACAAATTTGGTTATGAAATTCACAATAAATTTTGTAAGAAATATTAACGAATTTCACAATTTTGTAGGAAATAATTATCCACAAAAGAATTACCTGTCACAAATTATAACAGAAAAAAGTATTTTTTTGTAAATTTTGTAACAAATTTGCAAGAAAAATCTCATTTAATATAATAATTTTTAATAGTGATATATATATATATATATATATATATATATTTTTTTTTTTTTGAAAATTTGAAAATTTGAAAATAATTTTTTTTTTCATTCAAGATAAAATATAATTTTAGTCTCTTCATAATTTTATAATCCGAAAATTTTAGTTTTTTAATTTGAATTATTGACATCTAATTTTCTGTTCTACAAAAGCAGCGACTTTGGTCAGAAATAGTGTAAATAAAAAGTGATACAAGATATTTGGGTTCACTGGCACATGAAACATTTTAAATAGTATTTTCTTACTATTCTATTTGATTTGTTACAAAAAGAAAAGCATAAGGAAATGTAATTGCGAAAAAGCTAATATCAAAATAATCTTAAAACAAATAAATAGGACAATAATTAAAGGCTCTCATATATGAATGTAAACAAAATATGTATCCATAGATAAAATTTGCAATAAGTAAAAATTCAATATTGGAAATAGATATCACGTGTGATAGATAAAATTTACAATAAGTAAAAATTCAATATTGGAAATAGATATCACGTGTGATGAGTAGAACATTTTTTATATCTACGATTAATAGGTCATGTATGGATATAATTGTAATCGTACATGTTATATTTTAATTTAAATTAAAGAAAATTAAAAAAATATAATTAAAATATTTACATATCTGAATAAATTATTTTTTATTGATTAATTTTAAAAAATCTTATTTTTTTAATAAACTATCATTCGATATTGTTTAAATAAGTTATTTTAATTTTATTTTAAGTTATTTTAATTTTATTTAAAATATACGAATATTATATATTATATTTTACTTAAATTATATTAAAATATGTTATTAAATATTTTATTTTTTATAAATATCCATAAATATATGTAAATATTTAAATATTAAAATAATATATAAGTATCTAAAATATCACAAAATATAAAAATAGATAGAAGATAAATATTTATCCAATAAACAGAATATATGAAAGTTATTATCCATACTTACCCGTTAACCTCTAATCTTATACGTAATAAAATATAGATGTTTTAATCTAGTCTCATACGCAAGAAAATATTAATGTTTTAATTTTGATAATAGCAAATTTTTATTTTAACTTTTAATCTTATAATGACCAATTATATTTATAATTGTTTCAAAATAAATCATTACATGACTCTAATAATGAAGAAAAAGAACAGTACACGTGGCAAAACGTGCATGCTATCACTTCAAGACAGAGATACTCTGCACGCTCCACTCTGCTCGGAGTCTCGTCACAAATCGTTTACCCACTATTATGTTTTTATTATTTCTTTTAAAAATAAAAGAATGAGTAAAAGTTATAAAATTATACGATAACTACATCAGATCATGAAATAAAATAATAGTCAGATAAAATATTAAACGGTAAAAATTTAATTAAAAATTATTATTTTATTAAATACTTAATAAATCATAAAAATTTATAAAGATTCAATTGAATGTTTTTATATTTATAATAAAATTTAAACTTAATTAAACCTCAAATAAATATAAAAATCGAATTAATTTTAAGAAAAGCAATTTAACTAATTAATTTGAATTACACACTTTAATCACCTAAAAATAATCGGTTATGTTTACTGTTTATAAGAATAAATTACTCATCGAAATTGTTTAGATACAAAAGTAAAATTACTTTTGAGAACTTTTACATCAGAAAAAGTTTTATATTTTCAGAATAAAAGCTATTATAAATATTTTCAACAAGTAAGTTATTTGACTAACATGATTTTTTTTCTTAAAAGTCAGGTTAGTTAAAAAAAAAAAAAACTGTCGTAGGTTTTTTTCACAAATTATCAGATACGCAACGGTTCTTCAAAAGGAAGAAGGAGAAAAGAAAAAAGAAAAAAATTAAAGAAGCGAAAGTGTCGCCGGTAAAAGCGGTGGTTACGTCGGTTCCAGTTGAGGGAGCTGGGGATTTGACGGCGCAGTTTTGAAAAGCATTGACTTTGGGTCAACCTATCCGACCAATCACTGTTTGACACGTCATATCTTTTCACATCCCGAGGATTGACCAAAATCTCCTCTTTCACACACCATATATGGCGTTCCCAAAATGATAATAATATTTATTAATACTAAAAGAAAGGTTTTGTGATACAAAGAGATCTTATTTGGAAGTGGATTTCAGAATCTGAACTCCTTCTCTAAACACTATAAAATAAGAAGAAGAAAAAGGGATACTAAAGATTTTGTGATTTCCTCATAGATTTGCTTTTGCCAAAGGGACTTTATATTATACACGGATATTATATTAGCTGATACATGGAATACAAAATCTTTCATTCATAATTACATTATTTTTAAAAATTATATTTATATTTTAACAACTAAATTTTCACACAACCTTCTTTAGATGACATTTTTGAAGTAGTTTAAAAATATAAAAGAATAAAAAAATATAAAAATAAAAATCATTTAGAAAATACCATCGTATGGTAATAGAAAATTATCAAAATGAAGTTATTAAAAAATCATTTTTCATTTTTAAAATTGAATGTATGCACTTAATTATTTTCCACAAATCAATTGATTATATATATATATATATATATATATATATATATATATATATTTATTTATTTATTGTTTGTCTTTGATCATATTCAATACTTACTTAAAACATTACTTGTTAAGTAGCATTTTTTAACAAAATTTACCATTGAGGAAATGATTTGATATTCCACATATGCTTAGTTGCTTATATTAAGTAACATTGTTTAAGAGTATTCACAATGCATGATAATTTGAATGAGTGGTTAATCTTAATTCTACGAGTTTTGCTACAGCTACATATGTAAACAAACTTTACAAAATTTATTCTAAAGCTAAAAGGTTAAAGTGGGTGTCAAACTTAATTTTACAAGTTCTAAAAAAACTCAATATTAACGCTTAAAAGTATGTTTCATACTTTTTCTTGTTTAAAGCACAATATATTTTAAGTAAGTTATTTATATAAATAAACAAGAATGTTTATATAAATAATATAGTTGTTTGTAATTATTTGGCTTGCTAACTGAAAATCATTTATTTGAAAATCAAGAGGTTTATATCATTGAACAATTATTTATTTTTCAGGTGATTAATTCATTTAAATGAAAATTCGTGAGTTTTGTTCAATGTTACTTGTATAATAACTTCAAATTATATACCCCAATTATAATTTTTATTAAACAAAATTTTCTAATTTGACTAAACTTCTGTAAACAACCATTGACGTAATACAAAATTCAACAATTATAATATGAGTAGTTACTTATAAATAAATTATACTAGTGTAAAGATATGTCATACTTTCCAATCCAATTTTAATGTTTTCAACTGCAAAAATTAATATCTATGATAATATATAAAGAGAATTCTCTTTTTGTGTCTATATTTTATAATACTAATTTTACTCTTAATTATTTTAAAAATTAGTTATTTTATAAATAATTTACTTTTAACCGTTATTTTAAAAATATATTTTGTTTTAAATCATTATTTTAAAAACTTTTTTTTACATATCTTATTATTTTAATTTTATATTTATTAACTATTTTAAAAATTAATTATATATTTAATATTAATTTTAATTTAAACTTCTTAAAAATTAAAAAATACGAAAATACAGGTGTTGTGTTCGCTAGTTATATAATATATTTCATTCAGAAAGTATTTTGAGCTTTGGAATGTATAATTTTAAAAGTAACGATAAAATGCCAATAATAAATTTGTTTTTAAAATATTAATAAGGATATATAGCTTATACACATGATTTATTAAACTTTAGAGTAAAAAAACATTACCTTTTTGCTCTTTCAACGTTGATCTAGATATTTTTATTATCCTTTAACAAGTATGAAAATATTTTATTTCCCTTGTGAAGATTTCCACAAATGTGTTACAGAAAAAAAGTGAAAGAAAATGGTGACGTGACATGATATGATAATGGATAGATTGACAGAAGAACATATCATGTTACATTATTATATTACACTAAGCTGTATTTAAGATCTAAGCAAGCACAAGCGTCACGTTGAGGATTCCTTCGTCTCTGTCTTTGTCTCTTTCTCTCTCGCTTTGCTTTTCCTCTGGTCGAAGCAAGAGATGGACTCCAACACTCTCGTTTCATGGCCCAGGATGTCAGAAAACATCGAGGCTTTTCCTCTCTCACCCAACAAATCCGAAGAGGTTCATGTTTTAGCAGTTGATGACAGCCTCGTTGATCGCAAAGTCATCGAACGCTTGCTCAAAGTCTTAGCTTGCAAAGGTTAATTAATTCTCTCGAATAATGAAATCAAAAAGACAAGTTTTTTGTTCATAAAAATCTTCGCTTTATCAGTGTTGTTCCTTGTGAACTGAACATTTTCTTTGTTAAATTGCAGTTACTGCTGTGGATAGTGGGCTCAGAGCACTGCAATTGCTTGGACTACTGGATGAGCCGAAAATTCCCTCTGAAACTAATGGTTTTGAAGTATGTATCATCATGGGGATCATTTAATTCAGTTCCATTTTCCAGAAAAAGATACACTGACATAAAAATGAAACCATAATGTTCTAATCTGGGTTGTGCTATTTTTTTCTTTAGCAGGGTTTAAAGGTGGATCTAATTATCACAGACTACTGCATGCCTGGAATGACAGGTTACGAGTTACTGAAGAAAATCAAGGTTAGACAATAATTCAAACAATGTTCCTTCAAATTTCCACATTATTATAATGATAAAAATAATCTTACTATAATAAAAACACAAGAATCGGTTTTTAAAGGGTTAACATGGAACAGGAATCGTCCACTTTCAAGGAAACTCCAGTGGTGATTATGTCCTCTGAAAACGTTTTGCCACGCATAGACAGGTACCATTGTGTTGGAGAGTTTAGTTTTTCCGGGAGTTGAATTGGTTAAAGAAAAAGATTTTGAATTTCTGGAAATTTATGCAGATGTTTGGAGGAGGGTGCAGAGGATTTCATAGTTAAGCCAGTGAAGTTATCAGACGTGAAGCGTTTGAAGGATTACATGACAACAAAGGAGGCTAAGGTTGAAGGCCGAGACAGGGAAAGGGAAGGGATCCTCAAAAGGAAGCTCTCGGACACTTCCGATGTGTCATCATCATCACCACCGTCTATTTCCTCATCATCTTCACCCTCAGTGATTGACTCACCAATCAGACGACTTAAAATGACCAGCACTGATTGATGTATTTATTTATTTACATATATTTTACTTCTCTGATTCCTCTAAACACTACAGCTGCTATGTGTATTTCTATATTAGTGTTTTCTTGTTATTTGTTTTTTCCTCTTTTAGGGTTTAATCTGCAATTACCTTCCCCGTTAATTGTAACGGTTTTTGTTGCGCTGCCCTTTTCTTATCTTTCACCAAGTTATTTTAATTGTTTACATGAAGATTGGTTAATAAAGTTATTCACTTATTACGTTGTTTTCGTTTTACAAAAGGGTAAAAGCAAAACTGAACAAAAAGATTAATCGCTTTAGTGACGAAGATTAACTATGAGGATAAAGAGGTAAAAAAGAGGTGTGTTATTTGACGATGAGATAACGTGAAGAAAACTTATACTTTTACTCTCATTTTTTTTTCTTTCATCCTTTATTCTTTAGTATAATTTAGTGTGAATTATTAATTTTTATAAGAAAAAAAATAGTAATACGTTAATTAATAATTCATACTAAATCATATAAGAGAGTAAACAAATGAGAGTCATAATATCATTCTGTAAATGAGATAGAATATAAGTGTGGAAGATGTTGTAGGTAAGAAGAATAACGAAAAAATGGGGATTGGAATCGGATATGTTTTGAAATGTTGTGTGAGAAAGAAGATAGGAAAGTGTAGTGGGGACAGAGGGTGGTTTCTGCATTTGTCTAGTTGTCTGGAATGGAGAAGGGTTTTGTGGCATAAGCCGTTTACTATGGTATATTACCAAACCTTGGCCATGTGGAATTGGAATATTTGGTCATTGGTGCTGGACCAGGGTGATCTAAAGAGAGTAGGGGACACACACACCATCTTGTACCTTTGCTTCTTTAATTTTAACCTTTTTCCTAACAACTCCTTATCTCTTTTTGGCATCATCACATGCCACATTTTACTTCTCTGTTTTACCGTCTTAGGTTTGTGCTCAGACACGGTTAAAAGCAGAAAAGCATTCGCACATGAAACATTCAACACAGGTTGCACTCAACCGTGTTTCTACTACTGTTGAGCCTGTTTTCGCTCTCTCTCTCTCTCTCGCTTCTGTGGTAGCCCTACCTTAGATTCTGTCTTTTTCTGTCTATCCATTCTCACCTAGCTAATACCAATAACAATAACAATAACCCTTGTTAAAGATATAGTCAAGATTCCTATAATTACCGGCTTCTCACGTCACCCAATTCAACACTCATCATATCTATTGTTCTTAATTATCACACCCTTTCAACCTCTATCGGTTATGCAACCCTCCTTCACTCTTATAATTAATGCTTTTCTTTCTTTATTCCTTTCCAGCTCCCCTAATTCTTGAATCCAACATCCAAAAATTTAACAGATAAAATTCATAAAACAAAATTATAAAAAGTTACTGATGTGTGGTAAATAAAACTGTACCCTCCTACTGTTAAATATCATAATAGATAATGTTAAAATTAAAAAATGGTGAATAATACCGGTCGACACATCTTAGTCTTACGTTAAATCTAACTCAATTTTTTAATATTAACTTGTAAGATAAAGTTTGTATTTATTTATATATTATAAATTTATCTTACTTTTATTTAATGTAAAATTTTTAATATATTTTTTATATTCCAATAAATATTTATGACATATTTTAGATGATTTTAATATCTAATTTAATTATGCAAAATTTATTTGTTTGTTTTATTTTTAGTCGATGTTAGATTTCTTACCATGCTACTAAATTATGTCTTTTAATCAATTTTTTGTAATGTAACTTTAGATATGAAATAAATGATATTTGGTATAATGAAAATGAAAGAATGAAGATATGAGTTGATGGGTTGGGCCTGTGTAATTAGGAGTGAAGATATGCAATGTGATATTGGGGTCCATGAAACCCAAAATGCCAGGTATAATAGAAGAAATAACGATCTTTCTGGTGGACATGAATGTTGTATCAGCAGGTTGGTCCCATAATAATTGTCTCAGTCCAAAGTTTAAATTTAATTATGTGTGTCATGGTTGGCAAAATCATGATACGTAAAATCTGCTATGTTTTGTTTGATTGTGCTACAATGGGACATATGGGTCTTTTAATATTTGTTGTCAATTTCTCATAATTGGAGACGAAAGTTTACTGATGGATCATGTATAGATTCTCTTGTCGCTTTCATTTCTAAAACCATTTTTCTTTGCCTTAAATAGGTTTTAGCTAAACTCCCACAAATTATTGTAATCAACTTGCCTAATCAAAACGTTCATCACAATCGTTATGGATTCACCTGTTCCTTTGCATGGCTACACTTCCTCAGCTTCAATCACATGTCACAAAACCTATTACACAAACATCTCCTATTATCTTTTTACTATATGCTATAAATATATTTATTAATTTTATTATAATGACCACAACAATTGGACACACTTCAATTAAATCTCTCATTTTTTTTTTAAAATTGTTTTCGTCTATAATATTTAAATCCAAATTTTTATTTAAGAAATTTGAATTAATTTTATTCCAACCCCTTTCCCCCTTTAACTTCGTCTCCCCCACCTCCCTTTCATCATCAAAAATGGGAGTATCTTTTTAAATTCTTTCCTTTATAAAAAATTACTTTTTTGTTAAAAAAAACAACTTTATTAATCCAGTCTAGAATTTAATTACGTATGATAAGGTTTAATTAAATTTAGAAATATAATATGCATGTGATAAGTTTAATTAAGTTATTTTGTTCATTTTAAAAATTTAAAAGCCTTTAATATAGTATGATATATGTTTAAAAGTTACAAGATGTGATAATTATAAGAAAACTTTATTTATTCAATATATTTGAGTATTGGTGACCATTGCAAATGACACTGAGCGCCAAATGTCCTGGTAAGGACAGATTCAAGGGTAAAGCAAGTAAAGTCACTTGCTTTAACCTCCAGTAATAGAAGATTTGAAAAACAAAATATTATTACTAATATTTTCTTATTAATTAATTAATTATAAAATTATTTTTAAGAAAAAAAGCCTCAAAAAAATATTTTTGTACAAATATACTTCTATTAAATTAATTATAAAATTATGTTTGAAATAAAAAAAGTTCTCAAAAATATATTTTATTACTAATATAGCATTATTACATTGATTATAAGTTTTCTTTTGAGAATAGAATTTAATTAAATTTTTATTAGTGTATATTAATTTTTATTGGTATTAAAAATGATAATTAATGAGTTAAAACCTTTATTTAGTATATTATAATTTTGTTTACGAACTTAAGAATGATTAGTTATTCTTATTCTCTTATGATTCTATTTTTCTTCTTTTATCTTTTTATCTCTTTGTGATTTCTCTTGCTTCTTTTTACTTTCTTCTCTTCCAAAAGTCATTTTTTTGGGGTATTGGCATATTACATTCCTTCAATCTCATATTGCCTGTATGTACTGGTTTTTCATCCTCATTTCTAGTTAGTATGCTTTTTCTTTTAATTTGTGTTGTTGTAGTTTTATCCTAATTTGAAATTTTACAAAAATAAGAAATGCATTTCTTTTGCCCATATTTGTTTTTCGATACTTTTTTATTTACGAGTTTTAAGAGTTTTTTTTTTGCATATATTTTGACGAGGAACTTAAATTTTTCTACAGACCTATTGATTAGATTATAGGTTAGTCTTTTGGTGGATAATAGATTAATTTAAGCATAATTCAAAGTTGAGTTTTCTGGAGAAAGATAATTCAAGTTTAGGGAAAAAAAGACTTATTATCGAGTTCAGAAGAACCTAAGTTTTTGTCAAAAACGTATTAGACGCAAAACGAAACAATTTGATAAAAATATTGAGAATGAAATTGTAAAATCTCTTCAAGAATTGTTTAGAATTGATTACTTTTTTTTATATTGTAGATAAAGAAATTATTGCACTTCACATTAGATTTGAACAATTTAAAATATATGAAGATATTTTTTTTTATGTGGTGTTAAAAAATTACAGTCCCTAGATTGTACATTTTTGAAAGAAAAATGCTTAAATATTGAAAAATCTTCAAGACATGATAATTTGTTGGATCGTGATGAATTTGATTTATTTTCATAATTAAATATTTTAAGAGAAATTATAGGTTTGGAAAATGATAAGCTAATTGACAATTTTAATTCTATACAAAGATTAGATTCTTTTCCAAAATGCATATATAACTTATAAAATAATATTAATAATTCCAGTTTCAACAATGTCTCTTAAAAGATTAAATGTTAAATGAAATTAATTATGACAATTTAATAAATAATTTTGCATAAAAAAAACTTAAAAAATAAATTTTAAATAAAAGACCTCATTTTTTAAGTTTGCTTCATACCTCTTAAACTCTTGAGTTGTCCCTGCATATGAACAGATGAAGTTGCAGGTTTAGAGGCATCTCTAGAGGATGAACAACCATAAGTTAGAGTAATGTAATATGTTAAAAAGTCATTTTTAATAAAAAAATATTAGTATAATATTTATACAAATAAGAAATTTGGTTTGAAATTGAAGAAAGACAATATTGCTTTATTTTGAAAAAAAAATTGGGTGACTATATTGCTCTATTATTATAACATTTTTTACCACTAAATTTTAATATAAATAATGCTACTTAATTTTGTAAAAATATTTATACTTAATTAGTTTTAATCTTATAAAAAAGATTAAAAATACATTTCAATTTTTTTTAAATGGAATAAAATTGAATTAAAGAAACAAAAGTAGGGACTAAATTGAATCAAAGACAAATATATGGAGGCTAAAGTGATACGTGGCATTGTTTTGACATGTGACACTAACAATGTCACGTCTCACACAAGAGAGACTTGACACGTGGCAACAAAAAAAATTTACAAAAAAAAAAAAAAAAAAATCAAAAAAAAAAAAAAAAAAAAATAAAAAAAAAACAAAAAAAAAAAAAAAAC
>Ga0214545_1013216_pt1 | contig 10363 bp, 6 predicted proteins | sample CNSS4metaG_FD_160064 | JGI IMG/M metagenome (GOLD analysis project Ga0214545, IMG submission 160064) | Root nodule microbial communities from cowpea collected in UCLA plant growth center, Los Angeles, California, USA - CNSS4 | ecosystem: Host-associated > Plants > Roots > Nodule | place: USA...
AATAGTGAGATGTGGTTCTCTATTTTACTATATAAGAGACTCTATGTAAAGCTTTAAGATACACCAGAAATACAAATACTTCCTAGTGTAGTCGTGGACGTAGGCATACACATTGTAGCCGAACCACGTTAAATTCTCTGTGTTTATTTTTCTCTCCTTTATTCTTTCTTTTATTGCTTTGTTCCTAACAAATGCTATAGATCATATATAGGTTCTTTTGTTTTGTAATTCTGTTACTTTTATTGATTTTTTTTTAAACTCCTTCTTATTGATTAATTTGAATAAGATTGATAATAAAATGGAGATTATGATATCTAATAATTTCACACTCACTAATGTCTTAACTATAGTTAGAGATGACAAATAAACTTGTCTTATAGGTATTGTCCGAACTCATTCTCGTTTTGACAAAAAATCTCCGCATTGACTATAGGTACGAACATGAGAAATTCTCAATTTTTTCAACTCGGTATAGGGATGTGTATATGGATGTACATATCCCCGCCATATCTCTGTTTCCGTTTAAATTATTAAAATATTCACAATTAATTGAGTAACCCTATATATATATATATATATATATATATATATATATATATATATATATATATATATATATATATATATATATATATATATATATGTTAAAATCATGTATGTCAATTAATTTTTTTTTATGTCTCATATTTGAAAATTTCTATTTTTTTTAATATTTTTATTTATTGTATATTTTTCTTTCACATGACAATGTTTAATACTCTCAATTTAAATGTTTAATAGCATAAACCTTTCATTTACTAGGTAATAAAAAGAATATTATTTACTTATTATTATTAATTTTTGTTTCATTTGAAAAACTCTTTTGTTTTGCTCAGAAACAATTTTTATTATTTCTCAATTATTGAGTATATATGTTGATATTAGGAAAGTTTGCTTAGATCTCTAAGGTATTTTTCATCTTATCATATCATTAATTATACATTTGTTTTTCTTTCTGCAATTTCTTTGAATAGTCTCTCAAATTATTTATAAGACACACATTTGTTAATTTTCTAATATTTTTATTTGTTGTTTATTTTCATCATAATACTATTTCGATATATTTTATCTAATTATTTTTTATTTTCTAACCCATTAATCATATTGTAATTTTTTCACTATAATTATATAAATAAATTTTATTTACTACAATATAAAAATTTAATGTAATTGCCATGAATATTTTTTTATCATCATCCAACATATATTGGAGTTCATACAAGATATATGTTAAAATTTTACTATTATGTTTATTATTTGTTCTTTGTGTCATTTTGATCAAGGATGTATTATAACTTTTATTAGTGTATAAAAAAATATTCATTAGAATTTAAAAAATTGAAGAAAACAAACATTTAAAATATATTTTAATTTGAATATTTGTTTTCCTTTTATATTTTTTAAAAATATTTTTAAATTTTATCAACTAGGTTTCATTAAAGTTTGCAAATTTAATAAATATGTTGGTTTGAATTTTATTTGGTATTCTAATCTAAAATGTAAACAATTATAATTTATTTCAAAGTATTTGATATCGAAGAAACAATCATTGTCATAATATTGAATATTTGATAATATTATGTATAATTTACCGTGATTTTTTATTATTTTATAAAAATTAATTAAAATTAATATTAAAGTAGTAAGAAAATTGGTACGGGTATGGGTATGAGATTATATTCGTTACCCGGTGGGGATGGAAATGAGACAAAAGTTTGATACCCGTTGAGTTTGGGTATGGAGATGATGATAAATTTTTTCTACGGGGATTATGGGATAGCGAAACTCGTCCCTGCCCTGCCTTATTGTCATCCCTAACTATAGTTTAAACCACTTATAAACACCATAACAATTAATACCAATTTTTTATTTTATAAAACTTAATGTCGGAAGTTTCATATCAATTAATAATAAAATCAATTTATAATATATAAGTATTCATATCTTATAAGTTGGTTTTGCAGAATTGACTTAAAAACTTAAAATTCATTTTTGTACAAACTTCACCTTACAAATCCATTTTGTATAATTAAATTAGACTTAAAATTCGATCCTTAACCCCTAAAAAGATGTGTCATCTAAATTTACCTAATTAAATACAATTTGTGTGACATCCCATTTAATATAAATTTCTAATAAATAAAACATCACATATTATAATAAAGGAAAATAATTTTTTGACAAAGATTTGATTGACAAAGTTGACAAACTTACCAAATAAAGTAAGCTTTTTATTTTTTAATGGAAGTTAAGATAATAAAATAATAAAATTTTAGGGTTTTTTTACCAAAAATAGTTATTTGTCAAAAAGTTTGTCAAAAAAACTTTGTCCATGTATCATCTCTCTATAATAAAATAGAGCATGCGACATAAAGTATATGACAATTAATCATTAAAGTTATCCAAAATATATTGAAACAGAAATATTAAGACAGAGAATAATGCCATAAATAAAACGTATAACCTTTTGGCAAAAGATTACTCCATGGAGCAAAGAAAATACAAAGAAAGCAATTCTTCAAAAGAGGCTCAACAATGAGCAGGATCAAACATGCCTAAACTAAATCGCATCATCTCCATCATCTTGGTGATCACTAGGGTTCTCCATATCTGATCTACCAACATTGATGATCCTTGCAAAAAGCAAAAAGAAAAACACCACAAGAAAACATAACATAAACAAGAAAGGGTAAGCTAAAGAAAAATAATTTTAACAGATAAATAATCAGGCAAATTATTAAACACAAGCAACATGTGACAGCAAACCCTGACAGACCCTCTAACTCGATTATCCAGATACATGTAATGAAATCGGAATCACTGGTTGCTTGCACTTGTGGTGGCCTCTACTGCTCTGCAGAGTCATGCCAATGGGTTTCACCCTACCACACACAAGGTGAGTCTATAGTCATCTAAGGTCATTATCCTACTAGAGACTAGGACATCCTGATACTCTCACCACATGAACTAGTCTACAATATGTAACTCTGTTGATTCATTAGAGTGTCAAGATACAATCTTACTTGAATCCTTAAGTCACTACACACACTACTTTATCATCTAAGGGGATTTCTCCAGGAAATTCCCACACCAAGTCAACATGTTATCTCAGAACATTTTCATCTCATGCTAATCATATTAAATATAGTCCCAATACACCACATCATACATGCATGCACAACTTCACACATCACACTTTTAAGGAGTAAAACAACCAATCATAGAGGAAATCCAGTAATTAAACACTTACATGTACCAATCTCGCTCAAGTTAGAAGTCTTCGCTTAAGCGACAAAAGTTCTCTCGCTTAAGCGACACAAGTTCTCTCGCTTAAGCGACACAAGTTCTCTCGCTTAAGCGCAAAAGTTCTCTCGCTCAAGCTAGGCATTCTCACCTGGACAAAAGCTCGAACAATGGACATTGTGAGGTTTTGCGAGTTCCCACTTAAACGACACATTCTCACCTGAGCAAGATTGCTTTTCGCTAAAAAATGAAGCTCCTCGTCTGAGCGACAACTCGAACAGTTAGGATGAGTTTCCCTTACCTCGAAACTGCTACTTTTCTTGATGAGGAGAGAGTTCTAGGTGGAGAGGAATACCACAACCCCAAAACAGATTAAGAAGCTGAAAAACATGAGCACAGTTATGAAAAAGAGACCATTAACAGGTAACAACACGGAATCAAAGCTTCAAAACTGAAAAAAAAAAGGATGGAAGTTTGGAATTCTACTAACACCAAGGAATCAAATGTTCGGTTTGTTTCGAGGAGAACTTCGCAAAGGTTTAAGTTTCAGTCTCTATTGCAAGGGGTGGTCGTAACTGAGTTAGAAGTAAGAAGAAGAACGATGTCTGGGAGGAAATAGTTGAAAGAAAAAAGAAGAGTGAAAAACTAAAAAAGTCTCTGAAAAAAAAAAACAAGTGAATTAGTCAAGCCTTTAAATTTTAAACTGAGTCCAAAATCATAAAATAAAAGTGTGCTTTACAATTTGAAACTAATTCATTAAATATAATTAATGTGATTTAGATTAATAATAACAAAATAAATTTAAATATTTGTATTTCTTTCATTAGTATGGGCTTGGAGGACCCCACTAAGATTTTCTTTTGGTCTTATTTCTTGAATCAAAATAACTGATTTTTACTTTTACTTCTTATTATAATGCACATATAAAAAAGTAGAGGATAAGAAGTTTTTAGTTCTGTTGTGTTTACAAGTGGGATAAGTTCAATGTCCAAGTTCATTCACTGCAGTGATAAAGTTGAGTTAAAATAAATGCCAAAACTTGCATCATGATGTTTATATTATTAATGTTAGGAGAACCTATGATGACCAATAAAGAAAACTTCGACCATATTTAATACAAAAATCTTAAAGTCAGTAGATTTTTCTCCAATTTTATTAAGATTTTTAAGTAAATATTAGTCTGATTTTCTTTTGTTATATAAAAATTATTTTTCATCAATATTTTCAAATATGAAAGTCTGCAAGTTACTGCCCATGAACAATTGTCAAAATAAATATATAGAAAGTCTAAATTCAAAAATTAACAAATGATGACCAATCAAACTTTTTAAAATTGACCACTATAGTCATCTAATTTTACAATCAACCAAACAAGAGAAACACTTATTGGACAATAAAATGAAAAAAGAGCTTAAAAGTTTTTTTTTTCTATGAACAGACTTTTATTTTCTTCTAAATTTTATCAAACACTACCATTTTTGTCTAAAACTTGAGTCACAAATATCTTTTATTTATATTGGGAGTATGCATGGTGAAAAAGTAATGACAAAGGTTCTCACCATTTCCTCTTGGCACATTCCTTGAGCAGTTCCAGTAGAATATTCACATAATTCATTCAATAATGTTACTAAAATCCTATTATTTGTAGTATATCATCACAGTGCGATTGATTTTGATGGTTGAGGAGCATTACAATGGCATGCCACTGCCATTTGTGAGTCAAAGTTTCTGATGTTCTTCTAAATTTATTTCAGACTTACTCTATTGTATCACTTCATAAAATTCGTTCATCAAGGGCTATTTTGCACGAGCAGGTGCTCTATGTTTTCCAATTGTAACAACTCAAAAAATAAAAGAATTTTATCTTTGGAGTTAATACATTATATATATTAAGCAAAAATAATATATATATATATATATATTAAATTTTTACTTGCACCAGTTACTTAAATTTTAATTTATTAGTTAATAAAATAAATAAATTAAACTATCGTTAGATAAAGATTGAATTGTAGTAAATGATAAATATCATTAATAAATATGAAATGATAAAGTACATTAATATATATAATTATGAATTTTGTGTAACTTGTGTGTGGGAAGTATATGTTTCTACTAATTTTGTTTGTATAATGAACATATTTAGTATATAAATAAATAATTGAAATAATTGAAATATTTTTAATTATATATATATATATATATATATTGATTTTTATTTCAGATTTTTACTTGGACCAACACTTTCTTTTCTAGTCTTACTTCCATTTTCAAGCTCATTGGTTCATGCCTTAACAAGATTATATATCAAAAAGAGAACATAATAATCTATCGAAAAAATAAGTGTAAACTAATGATAATTTTGAACACCCCATATGTCATAATTATATTATATAATTCCACTAACATTCAAATAAATCAAATCTCCATATACACAAACAACACATTTTATATACTTATAGACATACTTATTCTAGACTCAACTTTGGATTTATACATGGAGTCGAAATTTGGAGCGGAAACTTTTATACAAATGGCAAGATCTAAGAAGTGACTTGAATACTCCCGATGACTGGGATCAAATCCTTTGTCTCACTTCTACCTACAAGATCATTTGCTTATGCCATAACAATGATCATAGCAAAAGAAACATAACAGCCAACCAGAAAAAGAAAGGGTAAAGTAATGATAAATTTGAACATTTACGTATCATAACTATATATTATATAGTTCTACAAACATTCAAATCAATTATACATTCATATCCATGAGCAAAACATTTTATATACTCACAAACATACTTATTATAGACTCAATTCCAAAATTATACATTGAATCGAAATCTAGAAATCATGGATTTGTCATGAGATCATGAAAGAAATGTCATGACTGATCTTGATTTATATGGTCTCAATCTCTTATGACATGATAAATTCACTTATAGTTTCGCTAGAAAAGGGATCGTCCAATTTTCATTATAGGAACTTCCCTAAACTTTCACCAGTTAGACTCATCCACTATATGAGTATGAGTCTAGTAAAGGTAGAAGGACTTCACAATGAGAATTCCTACTCAATGCATAACACTATATTCACAATATGGCACTCCTCTTAGAAGCACCACATTCATATCATGCATACAAATCATAATACCAATCATTTCATCCCATTCATCTACTTTTATTTCTCTTAAACCATCACACTTCCTTAGAGTAATATAAGTCCACAATAGATTCTCCAGCATTCAAATAATATTTCCAAAATAACAATTTGACAAACTCATTCAGTGACTAAATGGCTCACCCAATGAGTCAAACACTAAAACAAAATAAAGATAAATGCACCCAACGAGTGCAGACTCACCCAACCTCCAATTCCTTCCTAACTCTGTCAAACTCGAATATTTAACACTAGTTAAGCGGAAGTTTGGCTACCCAATGAGTCTGCATAACTCAACCATACAAATATACATAACAAATGATATGTTTAACTTTAATGAGTGATCTTATCTTTTATTCAAGTCAAAGACAATTTCAATTGACTCATTAGAAGCGAAAGATACCACCCCACAATTCAACTCCAATTTCACAACTTAGAGATCAAATTAATATGAAATCACAAGTTACTCATTCAACCAATTTTCACACATAAAACCAAATCAATCAAGTGCAACATATTAATTAAAAAAATCAAATCAAAGGGTACCAAACAATCAATTCAGTCAATTTAAATCAAAGTGCAAGAATTAAGATCAGCTTCCCTTATCTTAGTTAAACAACCTTCAAACTCATAGTTGCTCCTTAGAGCTTTATTTCTCACAATATGACCTAATTATAAACTCCAAATTATAATATAAGCACATAATTATGATCATAGACTAACAAAAATTCACTTTGATCATAATTGAGTCACATGCATTGAGTAACCCTTCACAAGCAACTCAAAGAGCTAAAATATGATCGTGTAGATGCGTAAAGATTGCAATCCTATGATTTTAAATCTTCAAAAGGATTAAAAATGTAGTTATGTAGTTAGAAATCTAGAGATGAGGTAGTGGGGAGGTTTAGAGATTTAATAAAAAAATGAAATCCAATTAATATAAATTTAATTTATAACTTTAACATTTTATTAATAAAATGTTCTAGTGTCATCTTTTAAAAACCATCGATACTAACCGTTTTCTAGATTCTCACATATATCATTTATAAGAAATAGTGAAAAATGATTTGTTATTATTGAGAATTTCGATGAATTCAGATCTCTTATTAAGTAAATATGAGAAAATTGAATATCATATAAACCAATTTATAAATTTATTATCTTAAGTTTTTTTAGTTGAAAGTGATATTATTTGGTTGCATAAACGCAGAATATGATCCTAATATTGATTCTAATAATCAATCATAAACTCATAAACAATATCTCATACCCATATTGATAATCATGTTGTAAATAGTAAACGGAAGCGTACCTGAATTGGCCATAAGGATAATATTAGAGCACTTCTATATGCGCAGAGATCTTCCTCCTGTAGAGCACCTTGATAACGATAATATTAGAGCACTCCTATATGCGCAATGATCTTCCTCCTGTAGAGCACCTTGATTTCCCTTTGGTTTTCTCTCTCTTGATGGGGATAGAGGGAAAGGAACAGGAAAAGTACGATATGACTCTATGTGTGCTCTCAGAAGGGGACCACGACCATTTATAAACTGAATTACTTAAGTTTTAGTATTTCTAATTTGACCCCTCATCATATTAGAAATTACTAACTGGTCTCTACACAATATTTATTTTCATGACATATGCCTTTAGCCAAATCTTTAATTTAGTCAGATCACTTTATTATTTGGCTTTATAAATAATGGCCCTAACACATTTAATTATGTATCATATATATGCATGACCCAAAATTACTAACAATCTCCCACTGGTCACAAATATATATGTACTTACAACCTTATAAATGTGTTAGACTTTATGAGCTCAAAATTGCGATTATATTACTCGAGCATACTCTAAAAGTCTCGTCCATTGATTATATCAGTATGTAGAACCAAACTAGTTTTTTATTGCATCAATCGCAACTAAAACCAACAATGATCACTAATCCTGACACAACCAAATGACATGGATTCATCATGAAATGTGTAGCATGAAAAATTATGTGAAGGTGATCTGTATATACACATCTATTTTCAACTGGTCCAAACTTTAACTTAATGAGATCAATATAAAAACTTAATGTACAAAGTGTAAAATTAAAACCACATATATAAATAACCAAATATGTCTGAAAGTTTAATGTATGCATACAAGAAATTAAACATAGAACATAAAACATATAAAAATGACTATCTCCCACTAAACCTCAGATTCCTCAAACTGTAAAACACCCATGTGAGCAACATGCTCATGAAAGACCTTGGGTGGAAGTCCTTTAGTTAGAGGATCTGCAATCATGGAGTTTGTCCCTAAATGTTCTATGGAAATCTGTCCACTCTGTACTCTTTCTTTAACAACTAGGAACTTAATGTCGATGTGCTTCGACTTAGTCGAGCTCCTATTGTTGTTGGAATACAATACAACTGATTTATTGTCACAATATAACTTAAGTGGTCTTTCAATGCTTTCCACAATTTTCAGCCCTGTGACAAAATTTCTCAGCCATATCCTGTGATTAGATGCCTCATAGCATGCTACAAATTCTATTGCCATGGTGGATGAAGCTGTAAGGGTTTGCTTGACACTGCGCCAAGAAACCGCACCACCTGCCAACATAAAAATGTAACCTGAAGTAGATTTTAAGCTATCTTGACATCCTGCAAAATCTGAGTCAAAAAACCCAGTGATCTCCAACTGGTCTGACCTCCTGTATGTGAGCATATAACCTCTTGTTCTCTTTAAATATCTCATGACCCTCTTTGCTGCTTTCCAATGGTCCATTCCTGGATTGCTTAAGTATCTGCCTAGAACCCCAACTATGTATGCTATGTCTGGACGTGTACATACTTGGGCATACATCAAACTCCCTATAGCTGACACATAAGGAATCTTCTTCATTTCCTCAATTTCCAAATTTTCCTTTGGGCACTGATTGAGACTGAACTTGTCTCCCTTAGCAACTGGAGTATCCCCAAATTTACATTCATGCATGCTAAACCTTTTAAGAACTTTATCGATATAGCTCCTTTATGATAATCCTAGAATACCCCAAGATCGATCTCGGTGTATCTGAATTCCTAATACAAAGGAGGCGTCACCAAGATCTTTCATTTCAAAATTCTTTGACAGAAATTTCTTAGTTTCGAGCAATATGCCTATATCATTAGTGGCAAGTAGAATGTCATCAACATACAAGATCAGGAAAATAAACTTGCTCCCCTTAAACTTGTGATACACACAATCATCAACAAGATTCATCTCGAAGCCAAATGAGAGAATTACTTGATGAAATTTATGGTACCATTGACGGGATGCTCATTTTAGTCCATAAATGGATTTAGTCAATTTGAAAACCATATTCTTTGGGTCTCTGGACACAAAATTTTCTGGTTGCACCATATAAATCGTCTCGTCAATGTCACCATTGAGAAACGCCGTTTTGACATCCATTTGATGAAGCTCCAAATCATAATGTGCAACAAGAGCCATAATTGTCCTAAAAGAGTCTTTTGATGAAACTGAAGAAAAAGTCTCTTTAAAGTCAATCCCTTCTTTTTGAGTAAATCCCTTAGATACAAGACGAGCCTTATACCTCTCCATATTACCGTTAGAATCCCGTTTGGTCTTAAATAACCATTTACAACCAATGGGTTTCACACCTTCTGGTAATGGGACAAGTTCCCAAACCTTATTGTCTTGCATGGATTTATACTCTTCCATCATTGCTTCAATCCATTTTTCTGAATTAGGATCCTATATGGCTTGAGGGACGGTGATTGGGTCATCTTCCATCACACCATTGTTAGGATCTTCATTTTCTTGGAGAAATACAACATAATCATCTGAAATGGCACTTCTCCTTTCTCTCATGGATCTCCGCAAAGGTGCTGGCTCATGAAGCATAGGTTGTTGAGGAT
>Ga0214545_1013221_pt1 | contig 10361 bp, 7 predicted proteins | sample CNSS4metaG_FD_160064 | JGI IMG/M metagenome (GOLD analysis project Ga0214545, IMG submission 160064) | Root nodule microbial communities from cowpea collected in UCLA plant growth center, Los Angeles, California, USA - CNSS4 | ecosystem: Host-associated > Plants > Roots > Nodule | place: USA...
TTAATATTGAATATTTTGATAGTATCATGATTCCGTTGGTGTGATTTTTAAATTTTTTTTATAAAAAATATTTAATTGATATATGGAACAATAAAAAAATGGGTATGGGTATGGGTATAAGAAAATATCCGTTACCCGGTGGGGATGGGGATGGGTCAAAAGTTGTATACCCGTTGGGTTTGGGGATGGGGATGAATTTTTATTATGGGGATGGGGATGGGATCATGATACCCGTACCCGCCCCGCCCCGTTGCCATCCCTAACTCCAATTGAACAACTTAGTGTGAGCTTGGTTGTAAATTTGAGAACTTAATCCCAAATTTACTTTCTATCAAAAGCCATAAATATTATCTGACAAATTTTTGTTATGACAAATTTTGGTTATGTTTCATTGAATCCCAAATATAAATTAATTTCAAAACAAAAATCATAAAACTTTTTTATTAAATGTGATTTTTATTTAATTTAATCAAACTTAATTTTTCTAATCGCAATCCAAAAATACCCATTTTCCTAAAGTGATATTAATTTTATGAGAAAATATAAAATTAAATAGTATAAGTATGTTCATCTGAGAGATTTAGTGACTAAAGCAGTTTAGTCTGTTAAACTGAACTAAAGTGACTCAATCCTTTTTAGGATACCATATTAATCGTCTGATATAGATCAGATCAAAACTAATTTTAATAACTCTAATTGAAAATATCCACCATAATTAAAATGAAAACATGTTCTTGTTTTGTATCATGATCCACATAAACACATTTTTGGGAGGGTATTTTCATTATATAAAGAATATAAAGCCAGGATGCCAAAACAAGTGTGCCTACACCAATGGATGGAGAAATAGTATGGAAAAATATGTGTTCATGCTGTTTGATTCTTAAGAATTCAATTACGAATCTAACTCTCACATCGAAAAAAAAAAATAAAAACTTTAACGCAAGATTTATAAATCCGTGAAATTTGAGGATAAAATATAATTTCTGCTGAGTTGTGTTCATGTTTGGTTAAAAAAAAAAAAACTTTACAGCAACCTATATCCAGTTCCATCTTGTGTTATAGATCACAATTTGATTTTGCAAGGATACAACAGAAAAGGGCTAATAAATAATTGTACAAGCAAGAGACTATACATTGTGTATAAACATATATAGTAGAATATTTGGAGTAACAAAAGAAGCAATTAAGCATCACATTACTAACCGGTTTCACATATTTGTGCTTCAGATTTGGCCACTGTTTGAAAAATACAAAGAACACTATGCCACAAGAAAGCTCTCTTTCATCCATTTTGCCTGCAGTTGCAACCCAGCATCCTTAAAAGCATTCCAAGCAGACTGATACAGCCTCTGATCCAGTCTTGTCCCTTCTGTTTTCATGTCCTGCAACAGTTTCACCAGATCATCAACCTGACCAATTTTCGTGTACACACCAACCATTATACCCGCCATGGCCCTATCAATAAGCCCACCATTCATTCTGTACTCATCAAACACTTTCACACAACTTTCAAACTCTCCTGCTTTGTTATAAGCACTGATGATGGTAGTGTAAGTCACCTTATCTGGTGCCACCTTTCTTCTCTTCATCTCTCTCCACAGCTTCTCAAGCTGCTTCAAATCCTTCTCCCTCCCATGCATGTCTATCAAGGAGTTATAGATCCACACATTTGGTTTGCACCCTCTTTCTTTCATCTTAGCCATCAACCTAGTTGCACTTCCCACCTTCCCAGTTCTCCCATACATCACAATCATGCTTGAATAAGCATAAACACATTTGTCAAACCCCCTTTGCTCCATTTCCACAAACACCTCCTCTGCTTTGCTGCATTGCCCAAGACGCCAATATGCATTTATAACCGAAGCATAGGTCACTTGACCTGGTTCATAGCCCTTCGAAACTAGATCCTCAAAAACATTTACTGCTGCTGAAAACCCTCTTTTCTTGCTAAACCCATTCACAATAGTACATATTATACTATCAGAAACCTTCACATCTGCATCATCCATTGCCTTCAAAATCTCCAAAGTCTTCTCCAACAAACCTTCATCGATGTACATAAGCATAAGCCTTAGATACACCTCAGGGTCCTTTATCACTGTTTTGCTTTTAGCTTCTCTGAAAAGTTCCTCTGCCACATCAACCTTGCGCAAACTCGCAAAAGAGTAGATCAAGGTGGAGTAAATTGAGTGTTCAGAAATCCCCTTCCTAGTCATCTCTCTGAAGTAATCAAGTGCTTCAAAAGCCCTTCCAAATTTCCCCAGTGACTCGCATAGAATTCCATAAATTTGAGATAAATATCTGGCTGAAGTTCTTAACTTCCTACTTTTGAATTCGTGAAACAACTGAACCACTTTGTCACATTCATTAAGCTTAGAGTAAGCTTCCATAATGTGTAGATAACCTACAGAATCCAGAAGAATACCAGTGGATTTCATTCGTTCATAGAGCAAAACAGTATTCCTAAACATATGCAGCTTATTATAACTTCCCATGGCGGAACTACAAGCTAAGAAAGCAACCTTAGTATCAGAGTTAAAAGCATCGAGCAGAACATCAGCAATTCTGAATTTCCTACGCTTAATGCAAAATTTAATCAAGCTAGAGCAAGTAGCCCTATCAGGCAATACATGGTAAACCTTAAAGTCTTCTGAAACTGATAAAATCAAATCCCATTCCTTCAAACTCATCAAGTACCTGATCACATACCTCAGTGTTGATTTGTTAGGCCTAAACTCTGGCCTCTCTTTCAACCTTTGGTAGTAGTCAAACGCAAGTTCCCTTGTTTTTGGATCCTCAAACAACCCACATAAAAACTCGTTCAAGTTCTCAGCTTCTGGCTTGGAATATTGTTGAACACCAGCAAAGTTAACGTCAAAATGAATGATGGGAGTGTTGGAAGGTTCTTCTTCCAAAATGGGTGTGGGGGAAGCTGAGAAATTGACATGGAAGAAGCGTGGGTGAGAAGGTGAGACAGTGCACCAGGAAGGGAAGTGGCACGTGGGGATCACTGCATGCAGGTGCTGGGTTGCTCTGCAACAATTTGTGCAAGCAAGAGACCATTCTGCAGAACAGGAAATGGCCATGTTGGAAGAGATCGAACACTTTGGTTGAAGATTGTGGTTGAGTTATGAGTACCTTACATAGATGTTGTGGCATTATCTGAATAGATATATCTTCAAACATGTGGAGCAAGTTAGCCACAAAGTAAAAACGTGTGGTGTGGAACAACCGCAAATGTTTAATCTCGGATTTCATAATGCCACGTCAATCTTTCCTAGCCATACCCATGTTGCACTATTTTGTGCAGCAGAGAATGACATCAGTGTCTTTATGAATGGTCACTTATTTATTGATTTATATTTAATAAATTCTAAACATTAATAGAATATTTTGTTTTAAGAATGCAGAAAAAAAAAATACTAGTGGTAAGAGAATATTTTTTCCTTTAATGTTATCGTTTTCTCTTCATATGTATTAACAAATTAAATAATATTAACGGAACATGGGAACAGTTCAATTAAATGTAATTATAATCAACTTGAAGGTACTCAATAGCCTTTTCATTTCTTGTATTCTTTTGTTATTTATTCTTTTAAAAAACGGTTAATCAACTGACACATTTTGAAACTATTTTTTTACCATATGTGTGTATATGTCAATTCAGTATAGTAATTACTATTGTTTTAAAATATAATTCAATGACATTTCAACTCAGTAAAGACAATGACATGAAACAATGTTGCATCCCAGGTGCATCTTATTTTACTTTATTTCTTATTTGGCAATAGAAAGATTTAAATCGTAACGTCTCATTTAAAAAAAAAAAAAAAAATACACGAGGGATTGGATGGACATAATTATTTCCTCTAATTGTATTTCCCTCAAAAGTTTGTTGATGTTTATTTTTGTGACCTTGATGAATAACAATTCAAAACTATCATTCCTCATAGAAGGTGAGTCAAACCAAACATTCAAACACTAAGTGACCGGTAGTTCATCATAATATCACTTGAAGAAGGTCTATAGGAATCATTGGTTATGAAGAAGCAAATTTCGGAATCAAGCAAGAGGGTTTAAACTAATCACTTCATCAAACACTAAGTGACCCAGGTATGCATTCTCGATCTTCAAATGCAATAATACGTAGAAAGCAAGTACTGAACAGGTAAGCTTGCTTTTTCTTTTCCTTTTTATCTTTAGTAATTGTAATGGTAGTATTCAAACAAGGTGATTTCACGGGGAAACCGTTTTCACCACTCAATTTTTTTAGGGAGACTCCGATTCCAAGTGAAAATTGAAAGGTCAAACATATTAAGAATCGACTCCGCAAAAAAACAAAGCTTCACTAAAGAACATGAAAGGATGGAACGGGATATTTTACGAACTCGTAGGGGTTAAAAACTCTATTTATACAAGATATCTCAGTATCACCTTCTCCCAACTATCATGGTATAAAAAAGCTGGATCACAAAACTAACACTGTCCTAGAGCCAAAGCTTAAAATCTAAGATAAGTGATAACACAGATCAATAAGGTTGAGAATACATTAAATATATATATATATATATATATATATATATATATATATATATATATATATATATATATATATCACGTTCATGATACAAGCTTTGACACCGGTACATTGAGGACTGACTTGTCTCTACTCTAAAAAATTACCTAGGACTTTTATAATCAGCCAATAAAATAGTGAATACTGATAATACCCTTTTTCAGCGAATTGGGTGATATTGCGTGATACCACGCTTTGGTGGAAGCTTCCTCAAGATGAAAAGGACCAAAGAAGAAGGCACTATTTCCACCACCTGCAACAAAAAATAGGAAAACAGTAAGAGGTATTGTGGGAGAGACGCTTTCTACAAGTACCAGAAAGAGTAGAAAAGTAGAGAAAGGTTCTAACAGTTCAGGTTTGAAAAAATATAGGCACAGGATATATCAGCCTTCATCACACAGCTTAAAGAAAAGGAAACCCGACGAGTATAAACTAGACACAACTAAAACAATGATAAATGGTATATAAGCATTAATATAATAATTAGAAACAGTAGGAGCCAATGGCCTCGGAGCCAAGTGGCATCTATGTTGGAGGAAGGGGAGGAGATAATGTTCAAAGGTTCAATCAATCACCTCAAACACCATTTGCCCACCTATATTTCCCTCCTATCTTCCTTAGCAATTAAAAAAGAAACGGTAAGGAGTATGGTAATATAAATACCACAATAAAGGAAGTAACAAATAACTTACCAGGTAATATATGAAGTTTAGAATAGGGTGATCCAAGACATCAAGGTTCGCATCTTTATTAAATGCATTAAAGCACATCTGAAACAACAAAAATATAATCAAACTAAACTTCGAAAGCAAGCACACAGAAATAACTAAGAATTAAAAATAAAAAGGGGCTCACCATAATGCATCTGACAAGGAAACATAAGAAACATATGGTTGTCACATAGCCAACCTACAATAGAAGCATCATGTAGATTGTCAGAATATATCTAAAACATTTTCAGATTATATCTATAAAATATCCAACCTAGAGAATGGAATGACCTCTATCATTTGGACAACTAGAATTTGTTCCCAAAATTACAAAACAACAGCAGCAATTTTTTCTCTTCAACTTTAATAAACACCAACAAAGAGAAGGTCCTTATACAACATTGTCGGCTCGGTCATCCTTCTTTTAGAGTCATAAAATTGTTATTTCTTTCCCTTTTCAATAAATTAGATGTGGAGTCTTCATTGTGAAGCGTGTGAACTTGCCAAACACAACCATCTACCTCTTCCTGTCAATATTAAAATATGTGTGGAGTCCCTCAAATATCCCGAATGTATCTGGTGTCATTGGTTCATTACCTTCATAGATGATCCTACCACGATTACACAGGTCTTCCTTCTAAAACAAAAATCCAAACTCAGCTTTGTTCAACGTTTTTTTCTCAAAAGTAAAAATTAGTTTGGTCTTAGCATTAATAAGAGGATTAGATCTAGTAATGCCAAAGATTATTTCAATCATGAACTTAATTCCTTTTGTAGTAAGGAGGGTATCATTCATGAATCATCTTGTGTCAAAACACTCCAACAAAATGGAATTGCTAAAAGGAAAACTGGACACTTACTTGACCAAACACCCACACTCTTCTTTTTCAACATAAGGTTCCTAATTCTTTGCGAAGAAGTTGTTCTTACTACATGTTATCTAATTAATAGACTACCTTCTAGTGTTCTAGCCTCAAAAAGTCCTATGGAGGTTGTCTTCTTTCTATCCCAATGTACATCAAATAAACCCATTCCAAGAATATTTCTATTGTTTGTCCAAGTCCACATTAGGGTTGATCATAGAGCCTTAAAATGTGTCTTTGTAGGATAATACTCCACCCACACAAAAGGGATATAAATGTTATCACCCACCATCCAGACAAATTTTTTGTCTCTAGAGATGTCACTTTTTTGGGGCAACAAAGTAACTTTCACCTTCATCATCTTCAAGGGAAGACTATAAGAAAGAAAGATGATTCTCCTCTACTTAGACTTTGATGAGAAACCATAGGAGGGATCATTTTGATATTTGATAATGTCACACTTAAAAAAGATGAGAAGGTGAGTGATAAGTCATGGGATTGATCTGATAAAATCAAAATTGAGTTCTTATAACTCAGAATTCCAAAAGGTTCTCACAAAGAGAAATCTCATTTTTTGTCATAATTCATATATCTTGATTGTATTACTAGTGTATCTTTTTAATGGATAAATTAGACAAGACCCTCTATATTCCGCATTAATTCTCAATAAGTATTGTTTTAATACTCAATAATATTTCATTTAATCCCTATTATATGAATCATTATTCCCTATATTTAATTAAAAGATAAATTTACAAAGAAAACTCAAAAAACCCTTTAAGATCATTTCAGACTTAGACCAGAAACAACAAAAACAGGGACTGAATAAGACATCAATTCTGAGAAAGAAATTAGGACTGTAAAAGAAACAAATTATGAGAAAACTCAAAAAAACCCTTAAGATCATATCAGACTTGGACCAGAAACAACAAAAACAGGGACTGAAAAGGACATTGATTCCGAGAAAGAAATAAGGACTGAAAAAGAAACAAACTATGAGAAAGAAGTTCAACCCACTGAACCTACTAAATCCACTCAAGATGAGAATGATGTAAGATTGGGGAAAAATCTCGTTTATAGAAGGAAGACAAAGGTCATTCTAGAATCTGCCCATGTCCATGAATCCTATACAGCATTACATAAGGTAATTGTTTTTTCTAATCCTGTAATCTCTAGTGAATCAATCTCTGATTTCTCAACTACACAGGAACTTGAATCCAATTTGACACCAACCTATGAGGACGTGGACATTCCAATTTCCCTTACAAGAAAATGTACAACCACGCGACAATACCCTTTAGCGAATTCTCTATCCTTTAAACACCTCTCACCTACTCATAATTCCTTACAAGCTTAAACAATACCTGATAGAACTAGCAAATGATAGTGCATGGAAACTGTATTATTGAATATGTGAAAATGAGCAAACGGGTGTACGACAGTATAGTATATTTCCAGAGTCCATGACTCCTCCAGATACAGCACAAGAAAGATGGTGAAGAAGGTCGTGTTAGTGGAAGGCCCAAGATATGGAAGGTTTACTCTAGGAGGAAGAAAACAGGCCCAGAGAATATTAATTAGTTAGGAAGGGTAATGACATGGAAAAAGAAGACAAGTATTAGATAAGGGAGGAAAGAGAGAGGGGGAGGGAGGTTTGTTATGAAATAGGGTAAGGAGAGTGATCTCTATGGAGGAGTCATAGACTCTGGAAATATACTATACTGTCGTACACCCGTTTTAACTTCGTCCAGGTCAACCCCTCACCAGAGTCGTGGAGAAGATTGAACCAATGGATAGTGGCCCCATCCATGCTTAACTTAGCCAATCGCACCTTCATTTCCTCCTTCAACCCCTGAACCTCGAAATATGTCTTTGCGTGCGTAATCCATCCCACCGGGTCAGTTCCGTCGAATAAAGACAATTCTACCTTCTTTACCGTCATCCTTTCCTCAGGTGACGCTTCCATTTCTGGAGACGATGAAACCCACTCTTCACTTCTTGCAATATGCAATCTGGCAAATTCCTCCAACATAAATTGACGAAACTCCACCAACGATTGGCGCATTGAAGCTTCCATTGCTGTCAAACGCTCCTCCAATGCTTCCACTCTATCTGCCATCTTTGCTGGCATGGAAAAAAGGGTAACTCCGCTAGCTCTCCTAGCAAATATCCGGCAGGTCGGACCAATGATAGAACTATGACCGCAAAAGCAAATCAAAACAGCACAGCAAATGATAGTGTATAAAAACTGTATTATTGAATATGTGAAAATGAGCAAACAGGTGTACGACAGTATAGTATATTTCCAGAGTCTATGACTCCTCCAGAGAGATCAGTCTCCTTACCCTATTTCATAACAAACCTCCCTCCCCCTCTCTCTTTCCTCCCTTATCAAATACTTGTCTTCTTTTTCCACGTCATTACCCTTCCTAACTAATTAATATTCTCTGGGCCTATTTTCTTCCTCCTAGAGTAAACCTTCCATATCTTGGGCCTTCCACTAACACGGCCTTCTTCACCATCTTTCTCGTGCTGTATCAACCCCTCCTCAAGTGTTCTATCAATACCACAACAAACACTTCTCTATTTAAGACATTGACCAACAAAAAAATGAAAACATGCCATGGACCTAGAAATGGAAGCACTAGAAAAGAATAGGACTTGGGAATTGGTTACTCTACCAAAAGGAAAATAAACTAGTAAGATGCAAATGGGTATATTCTATAAAATACAAGGCTGAAAGATCCACTAAAAGGTACAAGACAAGGTTAGTAGCCAAGGGATTCATTCAAACTTATGCAGTGGATTACTTGGAAACATTTGCTCAAATTGCAAAAATGAATACAGTCAAGGTGATATAATCTCTAACGACTAATTATGGTTGGAACTTGCAACAATTTGATGTAAAACATGTATTCCTTTGTAGGAAACTTGAAGGGAGATTTACATGGAATTGGCCCCTGGATATGGTGAGAAAATTGCTGCTGATACTGTTTGCAAACTGAAAAATGTATTGTAGGCATTCAGATAATCACCACAAGCATGGTTTGGAAGGTTTACCAAAGTTATGATATTTTGGACTTTAAACAAAGTCAAGGAGACTACACTATTTATTAAACACACTGAGCCAAGGGGACTAACAGTGTCACTAGTAAATGTGGATGATATTATAGTGATAGGTGATGATGAAGAGAAGCAACAACTATTAAGCCAACATCTAGCCAAGGAATTTGAAATCAAGACCTTAGGAAAATTGAAGTACTTTTTGGGAATTAAAGTAGCTCATTCTAAAAAGGATATTTTCATATTTCATTCTAAAATTGAAGTACACGAATTGATCCAAATTTGAAGTTGGGAAATGTAGAAGATAATGCTTTTGAAAAGGAAATGTACCAAAGATTAGTTGGCAGTTTCATATTTTTGTCTCACACTAGACCTGATGCTGCATTTGCAATGAGTCTAGTCAACCAGTCATGCACCAGTCAAAGGAGGTTCTTTCACGGGCTACGCTAAGAATTGTACAATATTTGAAAGGGACTGCAGGCAAGGGAATTTTCTTCAAACAAAATGTGAATGCAAATCTTGAAGTATATACAGATGTTGAATATGCCGGATCAATTGTGGATAGGAGATCAACTACTTGATATTGTACTTTCCTTGGTGGGACTCTTGTAACTTGGAATGGTAAAAAGAAAAATGTGGTAGAAGGATCCAGTGTTGATGCAGAGTTCAGGGCATGGCACAAGGGAACATGAACTACTATGGCTGAAAATTATCTTGGTAGACTCAAGAATAAAGTGGGATAAACCAATGAAACTTTACTATGATAATAAATTTGCTATTAGCATAGCCCATAATTTAGTGCAACATGATAGAACCAAACACATTGAAATTGATCAACATTTTATCAAAGAAAATTTGGACAATGATCAAATCTGCATTCCATATGTCTCCTCTCAAAACAACCTTGGAGACCAAACAAAGGGCTGAATGGCAACAACTTCGAAAGAACTTTTTCCAAGCTGGGGATGGAAAATGTATATAATAGGAACCTGATTATATCCCTGAATTATTATTCCATATTTATCAAATTATAATTAAAGTCTAAATCATAGGGATCTTATTACATTAAGTGTTGTTATTATATTTCCAAATTTAACTTCCCAATCTTGTCTTATATATATATATATATATATATATATATATATA
>Ga0214545_1013222_pt1 | contig 10360 bp, 5 predicted proteins | sample CNSS4metaG_FD_160064 | JGI IMG/M metagenome (GOLD analysis project Ga0214545, IMG submission 160064) | Root nodule microbial communities from cowpea collected in UCLA plant growth center, Los Angeles, California, USA - CNSS4 | ecosystem: Host-associated > Plants > Roots > Nodule | place: USA...
AATTTAGCTTTCACCACATATCCAAATAAAGGAAATTCCTCTGTCTGGATTCTTGATTCAGGAGCGACTACCCACATTACATGTTCTTTGGATAATTTTATTTGCTTTAGTACTTTAGAAAATCAATCTGTATATCTTCCTACTGGGAATGTTGTTCCTGTTAAAGCCATTGGCACGGTTAAGTTAAATGATCATATCATTCTTCATAGAGTTTTATTCATACCAGATTTTAAAGTCAACCTTATCTTTGTAAGTTCTCTCACTCAATTTACACAAAACAAGATTTTATTTGACAATTGTTCTTTTGCCATACAGGATCCCCAGGCATCGAAGGTGATTGGCAAGGGTAACATCCTGGATGGCCTCTATATTTTTCAAAATACCTTCAATAAACTTTGTAGCACTTTGTTGCCTTCTTCTATTAATCTTGTTGACAATATGCATACGTATACGAATACTTTGAAATGGCACTATAGATTAGGCCACTTATCTGATGACATTCTTAGATTGATTCATGGTTATAAAAATCTGCATTTGCCTAGTATTTTTTCTTGTAAAACTTGCAGTGTATGTCCCTTAGCTAAGCAAAAATGTCTTCCCTTTACTTGTCATAATCACTTCTCTGATGCCTGTTTTGATTTAATCCATTGTGACATTTGGGGACCCTTTCATACCCCTACTTATGGCAATCATCGTTTTTTTCTTTCAATAGTTGATGATCATAGCCGTTTTACTTGGATTTTTTTACTACAATCTAAGCAACAAGCCTTTGTTTATATTAAAAAAAAATTCCAATTTGTTAAAACTCAGTTTCAGAAATCCATAAAATGCTTAAGAAGTGATAATGCAAAGGAATTTTTGCTAACTGATTTTCTCGCCTCTGAAGGAACTTTGCATCAATTCTCATGTCCTTATACACCAGAACAAAATTCTATTGTAGAAAGAAAACATCAACATTTGTTAAATGTGGCTAGATCTTTGTTATTTCAGTCTAATGTTCCTATTGTCTTTTGGGGTGACTGCATTTTAACTGCTACATATATCATCAATAGGATACCATCTCTTGTTTTAAATAATTGCAGCCCTTATCAAATTCTTTACAATATTGCTCCTGACTATTCCAACTTTAAGATTTTTGGGTCTTTATGTTATGCTACTACCCAGAAACATGAAAGACAGAAGTTTAGTCCTAGGGTTGAACCTACTATTTTTATTGGTTATCCTACTGGGGTCAAAGGTTATAAGTTGTATGGCCTTGAATCTGGAAAAATTATTATCTCTAGAAATGTGATTTTTCATGAAAATAGTATGCCTTTTATCATGCAACATCACCACTCTACATCAAAATTAAATCAGACTAGTGACCCTTTTATCCATACTGTTGTTCCTCTGCAAATGATTTTTCTCCTGCCACAAACTTTTTTCAACCACCAAGCTGAAAACAGTCATCCTTCTCATAATGACAATAATGATTTGACTTATCAACCTAATATTCCTAGAAGATCTTCTCGCAACATTCATCCTCCTGCTTATTTAAATGAATATATTGTTTCTATACCTAACTTGCAGTCATCTAATTCTATATATCACTCCATTTCATATGATAAGCTTTCTACTGCATACCGCAATTTTGTTGTGCAAATCAGCAACATTTATGAACCAACATATTATCATCAAGTTGTTCGTTTCCCTGAACGGCAAACTGCTATGGATAAAGAGCTTGAAGCAATGGATACTAATCACACATGGGATATTGTTCCTCTACCTAAAGACAAAAAGGCCATCAGCTATAAGTGGATTTACAAGGTAAAATATAATGTTGATGGTACCTTAGCCAAAAGAAAAGCTAGACTTGTAGCACGTGGGTTTACACAAGAAGCAGGTATTGATTTCCTTGACATTTTCTCTCCTGTTGCTACTATTACTACTGTACGCGTTCTTTTATCTTTGGCTGCCATTAAACAATGGAATTTTTCAGCTAGATGTACAAAATGCTTTTCTGAATGGCTATATAGATGAAGAGGTATACATGAAAATACCACAAGGCTACAAGACCCCACAAAATGCTAATGGTAATCTTGTTTGTCGGTTGAATAGATCTTTGTATGGCTTAAAGCAAGCATCTCGACAATGGTTTAAACATTTTTCTACATCACTAAAATGTCATGGTTTTATACAATGCACTAGTGATTATTATCTTTTCCGTTATGGTGAAGAAAACAACATAGTTTTTTTGCTAGTATATGTCGACGATATCATTCTTGCAGGACCAAACACAGATTGTTTAACCAGCTGCCAAAACATCCTTCAGAATCTTTTCAAGTTCAATGTTGTAGGAGATCTGAATTTTTTCCTTGGGCTTGAAATTGCAAAATCCAAACAAGGCATCAATCTATGCCAAAGGAAGTATATCATCCAACTCCTACAAGATACTGGTTTTCTTAATGCCAAATCTGTTGTTATCCCAATGGATCCCAATCTACATTTGACCTCCACATATGGTGACTTATTGCCTTATCCTTCTGCATATAGACGACTACTAGGCAGACTCATGTACATTTGTATCTCTCGACCTGACATTTGTTTTGTTGTCAACAAGCTCAGCCAGTTCATGAACCAGCCTCGGACACCGCATCTTCTTGCAATTCATCAGATTCTCTGCTACTTGAAGGCCAATCCTGGACAAGGGCTTCTTTTCTCTTCTCAATCTAGTTTCACCCTTAGTGCTTATGTGGATGCTGATTAGGGCAGCTGTTTAGACAGCAGAAAATCCACCACTGGTTTTTGTATCTTCATGGGTGATTCTCTCCTTACTTGGAAATCAAAAAAATAGCCTACCGTCTCTAGATCTTCAACAGAAGCTGAATACAGGGCTATTGCTTCTATCACTTCAGAGTTACTTTGGCTCAAGCAACTCCTCAGGTTCTTTGACCACCAACCGCAAAAGGTTCTTCTTTTATGTGACAATGTTTCTGCCATTCATCTATCATCAAATCATGTTTCACATCAGAGGTCTAAACACATAGACATTGATGTCCATTTTGTGAGAGAACACGTGGAATCTGGTTTCCTAAGGCTTATCCACGTAAAGTCACATCAGCAAGTTGTAGATCTCTTCACTAAAGCCTTACCACATCAAAAGTTTGCACCGCTCATCAACAAGTTGGCTCTCCAAAACATTTTTGCTCCAACTTGAGGGGGGCTTTTACCTTTCTACCCCTGCTTTTAGTTACCTTGTATTCTAGAAATATTTAAACTCTTTTTGTAGAGTTTTCTCGTCAGTTTTCCGATCAATACATTTTTCTTTCTTTCCTCTGCTTTTCTGTTTTTCTGATGTAATAGTAAGGAATGTAAAATATAGTAAAGAAAAAGTTAAAATATAATTTTCTTATTGATAATCAATTCTCGCTCCATTGATTCCTTCTCCACTCGGATATTTTCCATATCAAAAATATCAATCGATATGTTTCTATTAAAGGAAATTTTATAAAATTTCTTAAAATAATATTATATATATATATATATATATTAATAACACAAATTATTTATAGGACCATATAACTTTTTTTTCTTAAATTATTTTACTATTTTACCTATTTGATTTGATTTAAAACTTTAATACCGTGAAATTATTTTATTCATTTACCATGTATTTTGTAATCGATTTTCGCTCTCTGGTATGTTTGTTTCCGCACATAGAAAATTTGTAAGTGCAGAAATGTAAAGAAAGTTAAAAGAAATTAAGGCAATAAAGTATGAAAAACAAAACAAAATTCTTTCTTGAACTTTCTTCTCTCATATGAGAAGATTCGAGGAGAAAGTATGCTTCTTTTTAACTCTTACATTAAAAATCAATTTCATAATTATTAAGTAAATAAATCTATTTGACTAAAATCAAATGAAATATGATAAATCAAATAATAATAATAATAATAATAATAAAATATATAACAATAGCGTTAATAAAATAAATAATAAAAATAATAAAATAAGTATAAATAATAAATATAATAATAATAAGGCTTAAATACCTTTTTGGTCCTCATTTTCGTAGTGTTTGTTGTGGATGGTCCTCATTTTGACAGAATGTTTAAAATGGTCCTCATTTTTACCGAATGTTTAAAATGGTCCTCATTTTCGCAATTTGTGTTTTATTTGGTCCTTTTTTTATGTTTAAATCATTAACGGAGCATTGTACAGGTGACACAGTTTGTATTAGGGTGTGTTACGTGTACTATAGGTGGATCTCCTGAAGCAGATTGGTATGAAGTCCTCAACATTAACATTGATGAAATTCATTGCTGCAATAGCATGGCAGCAAGGGATAGCAGTCAAAAGCCATTTCCTACAACTGCAATGTTGAACATCCACATTCACTGTGTACTTATCTCTAACCATGAATTTCATCAATGTCAACGCTGAGGACTTCATATCAATCTGCTTCAGGTACCTACAAAGAAATATATTAATTCACCATCTTTCCAGTCAATGGTGTAGTCTTATGGAAAAGAACTCCCTACCCTGACGTCCATCCACCACATAAGAGGATCTTACCAAGAAGACCCAATAAAAATTAACGTTAATTAGCCATATGTACAGTACACGTAACACACCCTAATACAAACCGTGTGCCACCTGTACAATGCTCCGTTAATGATTTAAACGGCGTACAGAAAAAAGACCAAATAAAACATGAATTGCGAAAATGAGGACCATTTTAAACATTCGGTAAAAATGAGGACCATTTAAAACATTATGTCAAAATGAGGATCATCCGCAACAAACACTACGAAAATGAGGACAAAAAGGTATTTAAGCCTAATAATAATAATAATAAAATAAATAAATATAATAATTACTTGCCATTGATGTAGAAATTCTCATTCTCAGAACAAAACTCTGTGTTACCTTGTCTTTGCGTACGATCATTTGCGTGTCACCCACCAACTTTCAAGTTTTTCCACATCTCCAATGACATCTCTAGCACTAGCTAGCTACCATATTTCCAAAGGAAACTAAACCCTAATTGTAATTATCCCAAATATGCACAAAATGTATTCTACTTGGTAAGTTTAGGTTAACCTAAAGCCGTTTTTATACATGACTAACCAATTATTAGGTTATAATAACGTCCCTAACTATATTTTTATAGAAAAAAAGGTTATTACTAAGAGATAAGACATTTACCTCCAAATGTGAAGAAGTTTCTAACCCACACTACTGTGAAGACGACACAAGATTGGTAGTTAGCTGGAGAGGAAGTTGACAACGAAAATGTTGAAGAATGAAGGAAGTCTCAGCACGCAAAAACTGCAAGAGAAAATAAAAAATAAGGTTAAAATACATTTTTTGTCCCAATTTTTGTCAAGTTTTTTCAAATAAGTCCTAATTTTGGTTTCGTGTTCAAATAGGTCCCAATTTTCGTCAATTTTGTTCAATTAGGTTCTTTTTTGCTAACACCGTTTAAATCATTAACGGCCATGAGAGTGACTGCCACGTGTCACTTCATGGTTTTTTTAAATTTTTTGAATTTTTATTTTTATTTTTTGAATTTTTTTTGAATTTTTTTTAAATTTTTTTTAAATTTTTTTTAAATGGACACGTGTCAACCCAGAAGCGTGCCACGTGTCACTTCGTGATTTTTTTGAATTTTTTATTTTTTATTTTTTTATTTTATTTTTGAATTTTTTTGAATTTTTTTTAAATGTCCACGTGTCAACCCAGTAGTGTGTCACGTGTCAAAGTCAATATTCTATATTCAATTTGGTCCCTATATTTGTTATTTTTGTTCAATTAGGTTCCAATTTTTGTTAACATTAACCAATTTGGTCCCTATCGAAGATGTGACCAAATTTAATTTTTATATCAAAGTTATAATGATGTGAATTTTAATATATTATATAAAAATATTTAATAAAAAATGTGAATTTTAATATAAAAATTAAATTTGGTTTTAATTTGGAGAGGGACCAAATTGGTTAATGTTAACAAAAATTGGGACCTAATTGAACAAAAATAACAAATATAGGGACTAAATTGAATTTAAAACATTGGCTTTGACACGTGGCATGCTACTGGATTGACATGTGGACATTTAAAAAAAATTCAAAAAAATCACGAAGTGACACGTGGCACACTCCTGGGTTGACACGTGTACATTTGAAAAAAATGTAAATTTTTTTAAAAAAAATTTAAAAAAATTAAAAAAATAAAAATAAAAATAAAACAAATTCAAAAAAACCACGAAGTGACACGTGGCAGTCACTGTTCATGACCGTTAATGATTTAAACGGTGTTAGCAAAAAAGGACTCAATTGAACAAAATTAACAAAAATTGGGACCTATTTGAACACAAAACCAAAATTAGGACTTATTTGAAAAAATTTGACGAAAATTGGGACAAAAAAGGTATTTTAACCAAAAAATAACTTTAGTTTTTTAATTCCTTATGTAGTAATTTGAATTAGGATTTAAAAATAAATCTTTAATATTTTTAATGTATTTTAAATTTTATGTAAATATAAATTTAAAATAACTAATCATAATAATTATTATAACTCACAACCATATTTTATATTGTTTTTAATAATATTCACAAATCCAAATTAAACATTATAACTCTTAGAAGACAAATATCATGATTTTTCCTTATTCTTCTGAATAAGAAACAGTTGAGAGAAAACAAGAGAATTATCGAAAGGGAAACGATAATCGGAATTACATAAATTTGTCAATTTATGTAATTTTTGTTCAAAAGTGCTTTCATTAGGTAAAAAATCTCATACAACACGTTAATGTCTAACATGAACTTTTAAATAAATATATTTTTAATTATAACAATAAAAACTACTCATTGTTTTATATTAAATATAATATTTTAATGATACTAATTAGATAATAAATTTATAATAGTTATTTATTAAAATTTCTTTTTGTATAAATAATTTTTCAGTTTTTCTTAATTATAAGATTCAATGTTAAATCTTTTTCATTTTACAGTGATTAAAAATATAATTAAATCTTCATTGTTATTTATTTTGTGTTATTAGACAAAAAAAAATTGTAAAACACTATACTTATAATTCAAATTAGACAAATGTTTTAAGAAAATAAGTTACTCTACAATAAAATGAAAATGAATTATGCATATCATTGTAGACAAAAGAAGAAATTTCTCCTTAAATAAAAAGTAAGAGGTCCTACCGGGAGTTGAACCCAGGTCGCTGGATTCAAAGTCCAGAGTGCTAACCACTACACCATAGAACCCTTGCAAATTGATAAAATTTTTGTAAAATCTAAACTTCCAATTAGAGATAGCAAATAATGGGTATTGTCCGAACCCGTCTCTATTTTGACTGGAAATCTTCGACTTTTTCAATTAAGTATGGGGATGGGTATGGGGATGTATATATCTCCGCCACATCTTCCTCCCTATTTAAATTATTAAAACATTAATTAAGTAAGTAACCATATATATATATATATATATATATATATATATATATATATATATATATATATATATATATATTTTTTTTTTTTTTTTTATTTATTTTTTTTTTTTTTTTATATATATATATATATTTCAGTTTTTTATTTCTTCTAATTATTTGGTTTGTCATGAAATTCATTTACATTTCCAATATATTTTTCATCTTATCATAACTTTGATGTAATTATGTTAAAATGATGTATGTCAATTAAAAAAAATTATGTTTCACATTTGATTATTTCTATTATTTTTTAATATTTTTATTTATTATATATTTTCCTTTAACATGAGAATGCTTAATACTCTCAATTTAATTGTTTAATAGCATAAACCTTTCATTTACTTGTAATAAAAAATTATTTACTTACTATTATTCATTTTTGTTTCATTTGAAGAATTTTTTTTGTTTCGCTAAAACAATTTTTGTTATTTCTCAACCATTGAGTATATATATTAATATTTGAAAATTTTTCTTAGATCTCTAAGGTATTTTTCATCTTATCATACCCTTAATTATACATTTATTTTTCTTTGTGCGATTTCTTTCAATAGTCTCTCAAATTATTTTTAAGACACACATTTGTTAATTTGTTAATTTTTTATATTTTTATTTGTTATTTATTTTCATCATGTAGAATACTATTTCGATATATTTTATTTAATTATTTTTTATTTTCTAACTTATTATCAATCATACTATAATTTTTTCACTATAAATAAATAACTTTTATTTACTACAATAAAAATTTAATGTAATTGTCATGAATATTTTTTTATCACCATCCAACATATATTAGAGTTCAAAAGATACAAGATCTATGTCAAGATTTTATTATTATGTTTATTACTTGTTCTTTGCTTCATTTTGATCAAGTGATGTATTATAACTTTTATTAGTGTATAAAAAAGAGATTTATAAGAATTTAAAAAATTGAAGTAAACAAACATTTAAAATGTATTTTAATTTAAATATTTGTTTTCCTTTTATATATTTTTAAATATTTTTAAATTTTATCAACTAGGTTTCATTAATGTTTGTAAATTTAATAAATATTTTAGTTCTCATCAAATTTTCTTTGGTATTTTAATCTAAAATATAAACAATTATAATTTATTTTAAAGTATTCGATATCGAACAAACAATCATCCTCGTAATATTGAATATTTGATAATATTATGTTTCATTTACGTAATTTTTTATTGTTGTATAAAAGTTAATTAAAATTAATATTGAAATATTAAAAAACGGGTATGGGTACGACTAAATTTAATTATTAATAATACTTTTAATTAGATAAGCAATATTTATTTTAAATATCTTACAATTTTTTTCTTTACACACCTCCACAGCATATTGTATACTAGACATCCAAATAACTTGTATGGAAAAACAAGACTTCGTAAGAGTCGCCGTCAAAACCTTTTCATTTTGTAAGTATTAGAAATATAATTAAACCTTATTTATTATTTATTTTTATTAGATAAAAGAAAGTAAAACACTCTATTAGATGAAATATTATATCAAATTTTAATATTAAACGGTACATCATATATGTTTAAACTCACCCCAACTTAATTTAAAGAATGAATCACTATTTATAGTATATCGAAAAAATTCGCTTCCAAAGTTACGACTAAATATAGAACAAACATTGCCTAAAATGAATAAACATTGAAAACCTTATTTCTTTGTTTAATTAGTATTTGATCCGTGCGTGCGCACGTTTTTTTTTTAATCTTGTGTTAAAAAAATAATTAAGTTTTATTGTATTTGAAAATTCATTATATAATGATATAGTTATATTTGATTATAAATATAATATTTAAGTTTAGAATTATATAATATAAAAAATTTAAATTTTAAATTTAGTGTATACTTTTATAATAATAATAATAATAAAAACTAAAATTTAACTACAAATATGCAGTATTATTTTAATATCGATTTCTTAAATTTAATATATTAGATCATACAATCCCGAATAATAACATGAAATATATATATAAAAATTATAGTTGAAATAAAATATAGATATATTATGCGTTAGAGATCTTATACAAAACAATAATAATAATATAATAATAATAATTTTATTATTATTTTTACTATTAAGAATAATAATAATGTAAAATAATAACAATTATAATAATAAAACTAAATATTTATTAATATTAATAAAAATAACAGTTATATTTATTTAAATAATAATAGTAGTAGAATAATATAGGCACATTGTTGATCACGAATTCAATACACAATGTTAGAAAATAATAATACTAATAATAAAAATAATAACAATGATGATGAAAATAATAATATTAATAATTATTATTGTTATTATTATTATTATTATAGTAATAATAATAATAAATAGTTTTAGTAATATCATTTAAATTTTTAAAGAAGGGTATATATTAAATTAACGGGAGGTGTACTACATTGATGCAATAATCAAAATTGGGTACTAAATTGAAACAAAGTTCAAAGTGGGTACCATTTTGAAATTTTTGAACCAAAATAGGTATGATCTGAGTAATTAAGCCTTAAAATTTATATTTAAACTTTTGAGTTATATATTAAATTAAAAAAAAACATGTATACACAAATCATTGTTAAAATAAAACATAGACATGTTATGCATTATGGATCCCGTACAAAACAAAACTACAAGACGAAGTTTATGTTAAATTTTGTTAAACAGAAACATAGATATAAAAGCTTAAACCAATATTTAAAATACGAAGTTAAACATAAATTATTGTAATCAAGAGTCATATATATATATATATATATATATATATATATATATATATATATATATATATATATATATATATATATATATATATATATATATAGTTTGTGAT
>Ga0214545_1013226_pt1 | contig 10357 bp, 10 predicted proteins | sample CNSS4metaG_FD_160064 | JGI IMG/M metagenome (GOLD analysis project Ga0214545, IMG submission 160064) | Root nodule microbial communities from cowpea collected in UCLA plant growth center, Los Angeles, California, USA - CNSS4 | ecosystem: Host-associated > Plants > Roots > Nodule | place: USA...
TGTATGTATATATATAAATATATATATATATATTTATATATATATATATATATATATATATATATATATGTGTGTGTGTGTGTGTGTGTGTGTGTGTGAATGTATGTATGAATGTGTGTGCATGTATATGTGAAACTAATTATGTGTGTGTGTGTGTGAGAGAGAGAGAGAGAGAGTAGAGTTAGGGTAGTAGTCATAATCTATCGAGATATGCATTGAACTAAGATTTCTTGATGAAATTATCCTGATTCTAGTAATTATCAAATTCACATAAAGAAAGATATTAGATGGTGAAAGTCAATGGAGGTTCTAACCTAAATTGATGCAAAACAAAATACTTTCGAGTGTGTTATATTATATAAAATTTATCTTGTCATGAGTAGGAGGTAATATGGCACATGTACAAAATATTTTAGTAGAGGTTAATGTTTAATTTGAATGATATTTTAGTTGTTGGATTTGATGTGAAAAGATCTGATGTTTAAAGTTATTTGAATTATAAATAGTTGTATGTGTGTTTTCCAACTAGTATGTTACACAAAAAGAATAGAATGTTACATATAAAAGCACTCAAGAATGAGAAGGTAGACATATATATATATATATATATATATATATATATATATATATATATATATATATATATATATTTGTTATTGAGATGTATAGTAATGATATAATTGCAAAAGTAGGGACGTTACAGCCAGATTCAATTAAATTGCTACGTTAGTTCGTCCGACAAAGGGCTGGTTTTTCTTCTTAATTTTTTGTCGTATAATTGCAGAGGTCATATTAATTTAAGTTTACGTGATATATATGAAACAAAAAACTACTTATATTATGAAAGTACTGAAAAAGAATGGGAATAATTGGAGGAACATTAACTCAATGAGTCAGTTTTTGCATTGTAAAATTTTGTATAGAAGAAATCATACTAACAACAAAATGTATATGAACAGGCTAAAAGCCTAAGTATGCTATTATTTCCTCTCGCTGTATGCGGAATCGAATCTTGCCACTGCTATAAAGTCAGGTTGAGAGCGTTTATAGCGGCAACTCTAACAGTATCTAGAGATGCTACAATGTACATTTGAACCAAAAACTTAAAAAAGTGAAATGAAGTTAAAAGTAAAAGGAATCACTTAATGATTGCTTTATGCTTAAACCCCTTCGGGATTTATTGAGTAAATATACATTACATTGGATTTGTAGAAGGTTGATTCAGCAATATGTAGTTATAATATACTGTATATTGTAGCTGGTGTGAAGTTAGCTTAATATGGTTATCCCCTGCAGGAAGCGGTGCCTATTGTGCAGCACGAGATCTAGACCTTCTTAATTTCATTAGTGGCTTCTTCAAGTAACGAGCCAATGGTGTTTTGGGAACTGGAATGAATTTTCCAGCTATGGCAAGGGGCCAGCTGGAAGATGCAAAAAGCAATAACTATGAGATAAGATTTGTTGCAAAATGCAGAAGCTTGTGTTTGAATCATACAGCGAAGCTAAAATATGTTTAAGCAAGAATTCAATAATATAGTGGTAGTGTTGTATGATGAATCATACAGAGGTCTTGAAATGTGAACAATGACCAAAGAGCGAGAATGCATGATTCATTGGCACTAACCTGACAAAGCCAATAACAAGGGAAGCAAGCCACAGCTTCCAATCAAGCCTCACTGTTGTGGTGAACTTTCCAAGGAACTCGATGATGATTATCTAACAATTTGAAGTAGAGTGAGAGAGCAAACAAATGTTAAGAAATAATAATAATAATAATAATAATTAAGAATACAATACAGCAGAGATGGTTATTCACCTGAAGTATAAAGGTTACTCCAACAATTCCCATGAAAAGTTTGTTCTTTGTCACTCCAAGGAAAACATTCATTTCCTCGGGTTTCCGAGCATTGAATTCATTGAATAACTGTAATTTGAAACAATTTAAATTGTTTCATAAGAATTGGCCGAATTAGTAAATTAAAAAGTCTTCCCATCAGTATAGTACTTTTAAACACATCACTCCACTGTTCTACACATTCAATAATTGAACATGGCCACTGTTCTACACATTCAATAATTGAACATGGCACTTGGTTTCTGCAAACGAACTGAAAGCTTAACACATTTATCTAAAATCATTATTGAAGTGCTTTTCAAATAGATTTGAAGTCCAGTTTAATCTAATTATTTTAATCAAGGGTATGCATGAAAAAAAATTACGAAACTTGAATTTTGTAAAACCTTAATCTTTTGAAAAGAAAAAATACTAGAACAACAATAGTTTTCTAGTACACCCTTCTTTTCAATATCGGACATTTGAGATTGTAATAAATTCAACAAGTAATTCATCTTTTGGCATGTCATCTATCTCTCTTGTTTATAACTAAATTTTACATAATATTTTTCTCTTTTCCTATAAGGACATAATTGAAAAAAATAGTATTTAATACCATCTTGAAATTCTAAAATCACAAATGAAAACAATCCTTTTCTTTGAAAGTAAAATTACAAGAGATCGCAGATTAACTAACGAGAATAAAGGGGTTCAGTCCATCGACAACGGAAAAATTCAACAAGCAAAGTATAAAAAATATATAAAAGGAAAAGAAAGGGGTAAAAGTAATTCTTCAGAGACAAAGACAAGCGTAATATCTCATTTTAAAATCACTTACTTGGCACAGGACGAACGCGTTGAATATTAAAGTATTCTTCACATTAAAGGAATCAGCTCTAGTATCTTGTTTGGGTAGAATACTTTCACCATGGAAATTAAGAACGAGAAGAACTGTGATTTGATAGGCAGCCTACGATGATAAATAAAAGCCATTAGAAAATAGGACCTAAATTAATAAATCTCTCCATAGAATGAACTAATTTAATTTACCTGTACAATCAGGTTTCTCCACATGATATTTGTTATAAGAGGTTCTCTGAAAGCCAAACATAAGTTCATAGTCAAAACGTGTATTTTAACTTAAAACCAACATCTACTACAGCACGCAAGAGCCTCAAACTTCTCCAATGCCACAAGTTTTACGAAATTATTCCCACACTTCCCAGTTCTGTTGAGTTAATCTATATCATTCTCGTCAATTTTGTATTTAATTTAAATTATGGCAATTGTAATTAGTTAGAATTGCACTTTATCCTCTGAAGTGCTACCCCGCACTTTATCCTCTTCCATTGTATCCTTATGTTACAGCAGAAAATAGATTTTTATGTGAAATTTAAATTAAGTTGAAAATGAAAACATCATCGTAAAAAAATTGTAGAACGTGACTCAAGCCAACAGTATGTTATGCCTTTCTCGTTGAAATTATGCATAAGAAAATCAGAAAACCTGTTCCTATAGACCGTGCCAGCATCAAGTGATAGAGTACTAAAATATTAAACTGCTGAATGAGAAAGCAAATAAATCCAAACCTTCGGCCAACTGGTGATCTGCGCATTAGGCTGTCTGTTGGCGGTTCAGTAGCCAGTGCAAGCGCCCCAAGTGTATCCATGATAAGGTTGACCCACAAAAGCTGCACCAAAGAGCATGTACATCAAAAACCAAAATTACAACATTTTTTCATTGACAACGATTTTAGGATATTTGGGATCTGCTTAGGGAACGTCAAACGTACATTTGGAGCAAAACTTTCGGTCAGAGACAACAAATGAGCTGCTTTTAAAGTAAAAATACTTTTAGTTTGTATATTTACAAAAGAAAGATAAGTAAAAGTATTTTTGATTGTTAGTATCCAATTAAATATTTTATCGACATACTTTTAATGCAAACTTATATTTACAAAGTTTAATTTAAACATGCATCTAATATGCTGCTCTCATCAGTCTTATTTCTTGATGACAAACACTAAACCCATGAGAAATATAATTCACCTAGGCGAACTAAACAAAAAGGAATAAGCTACTTCTACTCATCATCGTGGTTGGCAGCCCATCCAAAACAATAACTTTGAAGCAAGCTCAATCCGCTCGGTGTACATCTTACAAATATTATATTACAATAAATTAAAGAAAATCAGGAAGGCTTGTTTATATTTGATAAGATAAAGAAGGGCCCGCAATTTCATTGCCTCAAGATTTAGGCTGCGGTCCAAATCTTGATTGGATTGCGTATTATTTTTCACCTTCTTTCCGCTTTATTAGGTCTGCATTTTTTTAAACTGTTTAAAATATTTTTTTGACAAAAAGCAATGAATAATCTTATATTAAGAAAAAAAAGAATAATAAAATTTACATTTTTAAGTAATATATAATTATTTTAATTAGTTTAAAAGAACCTTTTATACCATGCCTCTACTTTTTCACACTTTATCTTTCATTCAAACAAGCACAGAAATTTTTCTTCATTTCTTCTAATTTTTATGTTGTCCAAACAACATATCTTTTCTGTTTTATTTTCCTTCAATTTATACACCTGTATTATTTTCTTTTTCTTTTCCTCTCTGTTTGACACCTCATCCAAGCAGAGATTAGGGTGTAAATGTAGGTGACTGAAAAAGAGAGATGAGGAGATACGTACTTGTACTGCATTGAGAGGAACATCGCCAGAAGTTATGGCTGCCACAACATTTATTACAAGAGCAGCAACATTAACTGTAAGCTGGAACTGAATAAATTTTTGAATATTTGCATATACAGAGCGACCCCAGCGGACAACCTGTACAAAAAATGAAATAGACTCATACACAAAGTATAGGCTGACCAATCCATTGGACACCTGTATCTTGGTGAAATAAATCACTCCTTAAGTAACAAAATTGCTTGTTTCTCAGCCATGCTAAATTCATAGCCACTTGGTTTAAGTCAGAAGGGCCAAAAAGGAAAATGTCAAAATAAAAGCCTAACAAAACAAAACAATGGCAAACGAAAAAGAAATAACTTTCTCTAGAATATATTATGTAATTACTAGGCAAAGTCGCGGGAAAAATAAGACAGTACCATACCAAAGCCTGTGAATATATTAAAGAGAACACCTACCTTTACTACTGATGCAAAGTTATCATCTAGGATTATAATATCTGAGCTTTCTTTTGCAACTTCAGTTCCTTGGATGCCCATAGAAAGACCAATGTCTGCCTAAAAATACAAAATAGTAAAGCACGAGATTAACGATAACAAGGTTTTTTTTAGTTAACAGGAATTATTTTAATAATAAGAAATGGAGGCACAACAAGCACGAAGAAAACTACGGCACAGGAATTATCCAAGGCATCTCTATGTTAATTGTAACAAATATGTTGCTAGAAATGCATTAAATTTAAGGCCAAAAAACGAGAAAGAAATGCATTCAACTTAATGCTCTTGCGGAGAAAAACACTTCGCTGACAAATAATGGCATTCTTTCGGTTTTAGAAAACATTTTCTGTTTTTACTTCCTTTTTCATAAAATATTACAACAGTATCAACTTATTTTCACTTAGTAGTTAATTTTGTTTTCAAATATATGCAAAAAACTATTTGTGAAATCAAGAAATGAAAGAAGAAAACATTTTATTAAACCAAACAGCCCTTAATATTTCCTTAAAAAGCACACAATGAGACTGGCCTTTTCTCCATTCTCTCTTCATTTCTTCCTCCTCTCTCCAACTTTTCAAATGTTATTCAAGCACATTAAGCTGGTTTATTTTTAGAATGTACTATTAGAAGGCAGCAGCTATTGTTTTCATGATAGAAAAAGCTTTTTGTTCATAGAAAAAATATCTCAAATCACCACTGATTGCATTTGTATTCCAAAAGTTATATCGGAAGTAATTATTGTTACATCCGGAATGGTGTTGATAGCAGCAAACTTTTGACATTCATTAGGCTTTTGGCATTCAACTGCAACTACATAAATCCTACGTGAATACATTAGAAAAACTCCCTACTAAAGAATTTCATGTCTATCAGAAGAATTTTAACGAGAAAAGTTTATGCAAGTCATGCCAATCATATACGGATGCTCCATGACATAATGTTCAAATGTGTTCACAGTGAAATATATATGGTTTTCAGTCAAAGGGATGCATCCAAAGAAAGTGACAGACCTCATGAAGTGCAGGAGCATCATTGGTACCGTCTCCTGTGACAGCAACAACTTCCCCTCCTTTACGTAGGGCTTGCACAAGCAAAAGCTTGTCAGTAGGAGAAGACCTCCCCATGACCTATAATTATTCATTTTAATAGTCAGAAGAAAATTACATAATTAAGTCGGATGTAATCTGTGGCTAGAGTTCTTAACACAACAGCATTTCCTTGTACAAGATTAAAAATGGAGGACAAAAAAATCCATCTATCAATATCAGATAATGCATATAACAAAAAAAATCACAACATCCACCCAAAAAAGTGAATACACCAAAAACAGAAGTAGAAATCACAATGAAAGAAACATACAGTTATTTTCTTGGCATAATCTTCTCTTTCCTTTTCAGATAGTTCACGGAATTTCTTTCCTTCAATTATAGTTGGCTCAACGGCTTCTTCACTTGAAGCCAGTATTCCACACTCCAAAGCTATTGCCTTAGCTGTTTGGAGGTTGTCTCCGGTAACCATGCGTACCTGTAAAATCGAAACGACAGAATGTGTTGGGTTCCCATATTACATTTTGGGGTAACACCCTTGCCATAGTAAAGAAAAAAATTACAATCAATATGACACAGCACGCCTAAACCATAACCAACAAACATAAAACGCATTACCTTAACACCGGCATCAGAGCAAAGTCTTACAGCATCTTTGACACCAGGGCGACAAGGATCCTGAAGATACAGATTAGTTTTAACTTAATAAAGAATAAAGGATTGCAGGGTAATTTGAACGCGATAAGGACCAAGCCATCTCTAATCTCAGCAACAAATAGTAGGATTAGGGGTTTAAGAATATAACTATGAATATGCCAGAATGCAACTCATTTGTACATAAAATGGCAGTAATGAGACGTGTCAAGACAATGAACCAAGAAATCTACCCTTGCAGTTTACCTTTATTCCAACAATAGCAAGCAAAACAAGTTCATGTTCCGGTAAGGACCATTGGTCTAAGTCCTGTTCACTAGATGGAACTTTGTCTAGTTCATATGACCTGTATGCAATGGCTACACAACGCAAGCTGCGAGCAGCCATGTCATCAATAGATTGCTTGAAAAAAACCTGCAAAGGGATTTTAAAAAATATATCAAAATAGTTAGGAAATTGCCAAAAAAATGGTCACCTGCTCACTGTTGTGATAATTTTTCAGGTCAAGGGCTATATTACCATATTACATAATGGCTTTATTCTACATCAGAGTAATTTCAAATGACACTATAATCACATTGATAAGAAAAATAGATATGGTGGTAACCTTAGTCCATGTATTTTTCCTTCATTTCTGATCGTTTATAAACCAAAAGAAATTACATCTCCAATGTTTAACTTAATGAATTTCATTCCATCAGGAAAACTCTGTAGGACTTTTTTTTTTTTGAGAAAGTAAACTCTCTAGGACCTCAAACTACATTTACTAACCTTCTTCTCTTCAATGGATTGCAATTGACCATCTGAATCAAGATATTGAGTGCATGCTCCAAGAACTATCTCTGCAGCTCCTTTCCAATGTATATGTACTTCAGAACCCCCCTGACACGAAAATTACATAAGTATATCTGATTAGCGTAGAAAAGACCCTAGAAAATTAATGTAAATGAATGAAACATGCAACCATGCATGTTACGAATTGAAACACATGGATGAATAAATATCTTGAGCTAGTTCACAGATTGCTCCAAATGAGAAGGTGCATCATTAAATATTTTTGTCAAATGATTACCAGCTTCAAAGCAACACCACCTCGCTTTTTCTCAGAATTGAAGGGGAACACATGGAGAACTTTTGAATTTGATCTGGTAACATCAAAATTCATTCCCAGCTGCCAAATTCAAATTAGTTCATCATCAAAATCAACAGATTAGAAGGAGGGTGGGGGGGAGTGATCAAGAAAAACATAATACACAAAAAAAACAAAATAAAAAAAAAAAAAAAAAAAAAAATCAGTATGGGCACTACCTTTAATGCCCATGAAAGAATTGCCTTTTCTGTAGGAGATCCAGTCACCTCTGTCTCTCCACCGTCCTACCAAATCAAATACAGCAGCAAATTTAATTCTTTATAGGCACAAGAAATAGTAATCCGAAGTTTTCATAAAGTTAGAACGATGGTAGTGACATTTAAAGAGGAAGATAATAGGTTAATAAAGAATTTTCTATTAGTTTTTATGCCACTAACATTGACAACAAGACCAGCATAATCGCATACCCGTAAATAAAAAACCAATTAACAAAGTACTCTTCCTCCTAAATAAAAATCCAATCAAGACCATGAACAAATCCTTGAGTTAATTTAGCACTGCAAATCATAAAAGGGAATTCGAGTTACAATTGTTCAAATCATGTATAAAAGGTAAACCTTGGGAACAAAAACATTTCCGGTTGTATTCTGTGCAATGCCCTCATTTATCAGAGACAAAGCTTTTGTATGCAACTTTGATGAGTCGTCTGGTGGATTTGCTTTTGTGCTCCCAACATATGCCTCAACTACAGTCATCTGTAATGTCATAAAGTAAACATCATAGTAATTTAAGTATTCAAATTAAATGAAGATATTTTTTATACTTAACGGTTAAAGCATAAAATAATAGGCTAAAAAAATGTGAAAATCAAAATGGGATATTTTTTTATTCAGAGATTATACATAAATTAAAAGCTGTAGTCATAATTCCCTCTAGATTGTCCAAGCCTCATATAATGAAACTCACCTGATTTAAGGTCAATGTTCCAGTCTTATCACTGCAAATTGTTGTGGCAGAGCCCATAGTTTCACAGGCGGATAGCCGCCGTACCTGCACATTTTTTGGTTGCCAAAGATGATGCTTTACAACTAAAAATAACATAAAAGACTGATGCGTAAAATGGTACTTACCAAGGCCTTGTCAGCCATCATTTTCCGCATTGAGTATGCCAAGCTAGTGTGAAAGAGGCACAGGAATAACCCACATTAGAAGCAAATAATATCAGTGGCCCAGTTTTGGCCATATCTGTGTTGCATAACGAAAATATGAAATAAACTAGGCACTTGTACTTACGTTAAGGTAACTGCCAAAGGTAGACCTTCAGGCACTGCAACAACCACAATTGTGACCTGCACGGCATGTATTTGGTTATAAACTACTAAAATATATATATATATATATATATATGTGTGTGTGTGTGTGTGTGTGTGTAAAATACTTCAAAACTCGCACTTACTGCAATGGTAAAAATTTTGATGACCCCATCTACTGCATTGCTGGCACTAGTCTTTCCGGCAACAAATTCAACTTGTCCATCTACATCTTTGGTATGGCCGGAAAAGTATCTACAATTTCAGAGTCAAAATATAGCATTTCAAAAAGGTACAAAACCGGTTTCATGAGTTAAAACATAAAAAAGGAAAAGAAAATATAGAGCAATTCTAGATTACCTTCCCAATAGGACAGCAAGCACTAAAACAGCTACACTAAGCCCAACTACACCAATAAAAGTTGCTACTCCATTCAAGCGTACCTATTACATATCAAATAAAGCAATCGCACTTTTAACATATATGTTTCCATTAAGCTACAGCTAAAGTAACAGCCTTCCTTTTTTTTTGTTTTGGAGGGAATAGGGGGAACCTGTAACGGAGTTTCTTCTCCATTGTCCTCTGAGATACTTGCCATCAACAATCCCCATTCGGTATTTATACCAACGCCAGTTACCTACAACGAATGGCAGTCTAAAATGTGACTTCTAGTGGTGGCATTCTGTATACTTGATTTATTTCTTTAAAGATCACTACAAGCATAACAACACAGGAGTATTTTGGGCACTTTTGCATGGAGAAGAAGAACGCCAGTTAACGACAATGAAGACCAGAATGATAATAAAAATTCAACAAAAATAATTGTTGAAAGAATCAAATTCATAGCATTAGAAAGACACATGTAAATTATTATAATTAATAATTAAAAAGAATAACTCATCGAAAAAATAGTATAGTAAAGGCAGTTTATTATTACAAACGAAAAAATAATTTCACATTTCCAATCTGAAAAAGAGATAGGATTAAGCTATCCAGTTCAAAATATTTTAATTGATTGACAAGGGAATGGATCCCCTATGTACATGAACACCAATTCTAATTTTGTGCCTAGAACCATAATGCAACAAACTTCATAAGCCAGAGCTTTATGCACTAAAACAATTCAAAACCCTAAATAATTTTTTGTCAACAATAGTATCTATTTTATTAAGAAATTTCTTGTGAAAAACAGTTATAAATCCCAAATAACCAATCATAGTTGGGGGGGGGGG
>Ga0214545_1013227_pt1 | contig 10357 bp, 6 predicted proteins | sample CNSS4metaG_FD_160064 | JGI IMG/M metagenome (GOLD analysis project Ga0214545, IMG submission 160064) | Root nodule microbial communities from cowpea collected in UCLA plant growth center, Los Angeles, California, USA - CNSS4 | ecosystem: Host-associated > Plants > Roots > Nodule | place: USA...
AAAGAAAAAAATATATATATATATATATATATATATATATATATATATATATATATATATATATAAATGTAAACCTTTTTAATACCGAGGGTGAGTAGTTTCATATCTATTATTTTTTTTTATTGGTTCATGTTCATTTTCATATTCATTTAGTTTTGACATGTAAAAAGGAAGATGCCGGAAGGAAAGAAAATATAAAAATGAAGAAACATTACAATGCAACCGAAAAATTAAAAAATATCAATATTAGGTTAAAACATTTTTATATGTAATGCTAGTATTATATTGTTCACCAGGAGAGGCTTTTTTTTTTCTCATCCATGCGTTTCAAAGAAAAGAAATTATGTATATTGAGACAATAACTAAAACAGTTTTTATACAATATATGACTTGATTTATACTATTAAATCAGAAAAATGAGTTAAGAAAATGTTGAAAGCATGATTATTAATTATTATGTAGAATGTTTAGGCCAGAAAAAACTATAACAAAGTGAAATATTACATTCATGATTTTTTTTTTTATTCAAGATTTTTTTCATACTAATTTGCTGTCCTGATTTCACATTTTACATTTTGGTACATTAAGTTTTAATTTTAGTGTGATATTTTACGGTTATCCTAGAGTTTCTTGTGGATAAGAACACAATCAATTTTGTTAAATGGTTTTATGTTAAAATGAGCAAAATGAATATTTTAAGGGAGACTTAAATGAGTTTCATAATTTTGTAAATTACACATGATCTAGAATGGTGAAGAATGATAAATATAAAGTTTATTATAATCTTTGCAGATTGTAAGTTATTATATAACCAAAAATAAAAAAGTAAATTGAGAAGCCAATAAATTAAACTAAAATTTTATAGTTTATCAAATAAGTTGAGAAATATAATTTATTGGATGCTCAATAAAATTCATCATAGAACTAAATCTGTTTTAAATGTTTTAAAACTTAATCCACCATAAGATGAAAACACTAAAACATAAAAGATTACAAAAGTAAGATTTATTTAAATTAAAGTTAATTTATTCTATAAGAATTATATATATAAGTGTAAATAAAATATTAGCACATGTGAACGTTGTACTGATTTTAGTAACAAAATAAATGAAGAAAAGAGAATGCAAGCAGACAAAGATCCAGATGTACAAGACAGTCACTGTTGCAACTCCAAAACACGTTCCTTTCTCACATTCATTCCTTCTCTGTCTCTTCAGTTTCCCTCTTCAAACACAAAAACGGTCACATTTCCAACATCCCAATAACTCCACCATCTTCCATCTTATTCTTCTTCTTCTTCTCTTCACACTCTTAAATTCCACACATTAACCCAAATCCAAACCCAACCCATTTCACTTCCCTCATCTCCTTCACTTTCCAGCCACTCTCCCACAATGTCCACCTCAAAAAGCCTTGTTCTTGCGCTCTTCCTCCTTCTGGGTCTCTCGCCGCTCATCGCCGCCGCCAACGGCGGCGCTCCGCCGCAGGAGCTCTGGTGTGTGGCGAAGAACAACGCGGAGGACGCGTCGCTGCAGGCCGCGCTCGACTGGGCCTGCGGTGCCGGTGGCGCGGACTGCGGCCCAATCCAGAGTGGTGGGCCCTGCTACGACCCCAGCAGCGTGCAGAATACGGCGTCGTTTGCATTCAACGACTATTTTCTCAAACACGGCATGACCGACGATAGCTGCAACTTCAACAACAACGCTGCCGTCACTTCCCTGAACCCTAGTCAGTGAAAAACCCCTTTCTCAATATGGAACATTGATAATAGTGTCTTCAGATTCGGTTTGTTTTTTAAGCAGAAGGCTCATTCTTTCTCGTTTTGTTTTTTTTTTTTCAGGTTTTGGCAACTGCAAGTTCCACTCCGGGTAAATTGAGCTTAGATTTTATTTTATTTTTATCATGAACCTTGTTTTATTTACTGGGAAGGTTTTTGAGTTGAGGAGTTTGGCAAATAAAGAAAGTTTTGATTTTGGTGATTGAAAATTCATATACGTTTATGCATTGATAAACTGAAACCGTTGGCTGGAGGTAGAAAGGTTTGCATTTGAAATGCATATTTTAAGTTTGATCTCATTTACCAAATGAATGAACGAGGAAATCCCCTGAATGCAGATTTCAACACATTCATTTTGTTATATATAAACATAATATTGATTAGTTTTGATTTTCCTTTCCAAATTTGTTTCTATATTCTTGAAAGTGAGTTGGATCCTGACTTGAGACATTCTTCTCGGTGATGCAGCATGGTAGGGAGCAATGGGAGTTTTTCTGGGTCGGCACCTTCATCTTCTGTTGGATTGGGACCGAGTGAAGATTTGAGTGGGTGCAGGAAAGTTTCTTGGGGGTGGTGGTTATGGCCTTTGATGTTTATGGTTTCTGTTTTTGGATCATAGGAGGTGGAAACTGAAAATAGCCCTTGATTTGATAGGGAATTGCCAAAAAGAGAAAGTTTTGCTTCTTCGCATTGCACAGGTTAGACATCTTAGGATATATATATCAAATTTTGTGTTATGTTATGGCAACCTAGATCAGAATGAATGTACCTGTTTTGTGCCTAGTTTTTGAGTTTTGGTAATGCTTTATTGTAGACATGTTCAAATTATGGGAAGATTGCCAATATTACTTTTGTGCGGCAAAATTGAATAAAAGCATACGTAATTACAGTAGAGATAAGAAGAGAAGAGGAAATGTGAGACAAAACTGGAAACTGTAATGAAGAAAAACAGAGGAAACTAACAAATAACGTGTTAAGAGTGATATAATTATATTGAAGATTGCTATGCATGAGGTGGTCCTTCCTTGACTTCTGCAAATTAATTCTTCAAATTCATATATGATGATGCCAGTTTTGTATGACCATGTGATGCATGACATAGTATTCGTTAAGACATTCAATCCTGAAAAATCTGACTATGGTTTTCTTTGAGAAAATTCTACCTAAATAGTGGTCAACCTGTGTGAACATGTTATAAGGTTTGGAGAAATAAATATATTTTATTATAATATTTATTTCAACATCTAAGCAAACAAAGTCATGTTTACATGTGATAAAAGAGATATGGGGAGTTTGGTAGTAGCAAGTTGCGTGGAAATGACTGTTACAAGTTCGTAAGTGGTCATGTGTTGAGACATTTTAGGCAAAACAATAATCAATGCTTTGATTCTCATAATATCAAAGTTAATAATTCGGAATCTTGATCAATTTCCCAAAAGAAATTAATTAATTAACCACTCACTGACAAAAACCAAAAGCCAAAAGAAGCTTACATGGTCTACTATCTACAAGTTGGTGTGATTCACACCAAATCTCTTCAACTTTAACTAATAACGCGTAAAAAGTAAATTAACTAAAACAAAATACTCAGAACCTTTTCTAAAGTGTTTTTCTGATGTTCTGCTACTGCAACGAGTTCATCTTATTAACCTGTGTTGGTGTTGATATTTCATACAAACTTTTAACTGTATACTTCACAAAAACATGGAATTCGAATTTCAATTGAAGATCAATATAAAAAAAGACACCTCCAATTTAAAAACCAGAACAAACATTGGTATATTTCTCCTTCTGTATGTGCATCACTGACGAGAAAACTAAGAACACCAGATTATGAACACAACCTACCATAATAAACTCATTGTCTCTCCAAATCATGATCAACACCACCATCCTCATCATGGCCATTCGGTTGAACTCTTCTGGAAGATCTTTCCCTGCTAAGCATCCTTCTAAAAGAGCTCAACCGTGAAATCGAACCATTACCTTTGAAAGATTCACCATCATCAACCACAGGAGGTGGTGCATCATCAAGAACAAGACTAACAGGATCTTCACGACCATGTGGTTGGATCCGAGGTTTCACCTCGGCTCGACAAAGAGGACACGTAGAGTGAGAACCAAGCCACATGTCAATACAACTAACATGAAAAAAGTGGTTACAGTTGGGTAGCAGCTTCACTTTTTCTTCACCTTCTAGGGCATTCAAGCACACAACACACTCCATTACCGATGAAGCATCACCACCGCCACTGTTATTATTATCACCACCACCATCTCTTAAAACCTTTGCCTTCACGGTGAAGGTTGGCAGCGACGCTACTATGCCAGGATCGAGCCCTGTATTTGCAGGTTCGATCCTACGGTTTGCAGCGTTGATGTCGGAGACATGAAGGGCTGCAAGGGTGAGTTGGCGAACGGAGGCACGGTGGCGGGACCGGCGCGTGAGCATGCACCGCGCGTAGACGTAGAGGGAGAAGACGAGGAACAAGACAACTGTGAAGGAAACCATGGATATGTAGAGTATTTTTTTGTTTTCGTTGCTGGTGTTGTCTGAGTCGTCACTGTTTGGAACATATGGGAGGTCATGTTCTTGATGATCATTGTGGAAGATATCCATGGTTTCAGGTGAGAGAGAGAGAAAGAGAAAGAAGAAAAGAGAGAGAGGGTATCTGTGAGATGGAAGAAAAGAACTGAGTGAAGAATTAAACTTTGTTTATTCTGAGACTTGGTTTCTTATGTTATGCGTTTGTAGGTCAAGAACATTCCAAGATTTTTCTTTTTCTTTTTCTTTCTTCTTATTAAAATTTAAACTATTCTATTTAAATTATGTTGAATAATTGACTTTAATGTTTTTAATGTATAATATACAAGGCTTTCACATCTAGAAATTGTGTCCACAAAGTATGGTTTTTAAGTAGTATTTAAAAAAAAAAAAGTTTATTGCTCTCTTGGATTTTTAGTTAAATGATAACCTAAAAAGCATTTTTAGATTTTTGAGCCTAGTGTTGATATACATTTTTTAATGATAAATTTTAATAAAAATTTTTGAGGCACTATCTTTAATAATAATAATAATAAAAAAAAAAAAACTTTACGTCTACACTATGTTTTACTAATTTTCTTATATATTGGGTATCCAACTATTATTGTTATACCGAGAAATGCCAAGAAAAAAGAGTATTACTATATTGTTAGTGTTTTCAATTAAATCATGATTTTGTCTTACCAAATCAGGTTTATGAAGGAAAGTGGTTTCAGTTATAAATAACATTTAATATTTATAGTCATTTAAGTAAATATGTATTAAAATGTTTTGTCCAATCTTTACATTAATTTTTAGATTGATTTTTTTTTCTTTCAACCCTGTATTTGTTTCCTTTTCATTTATTTTTGTTTTATATGTATCATCTAAGTAATATGTTTTAATTTAGTCAAAATTATTATATAACATGCTTTTGGTAAGAAAAAACATTCAAATGATAGATTATAGTGATAATTATAAAACTAAATAATAAAAAATGTAATCCATCACTAAATATAAATATGATGAAAATTGAATTTCATTTTAACACGTAAATACTTGTATTTTTCTCGTATTGGGAATATGTATTTTTAAGCAAGAAATACAAGAAATTCTTGTTCTGATGTCACGTGGAAGAGGAAACAGAACAGTCAAAGAAACTTCAATTTTTTTTTTTTAAACTTTGACTGCGAAAATATATGGTCAACTACGTTTAGGAGTTGTTTGTTGGAATTGTTTTTTCTTGAAAAAAAAAGGCACTCTAGAAGACCCTCCAACTTTATTTTTGTGAATAACTTTTTAAAAACATTTCTTTTCATTTGACGAATTTGAAATAATAATTTGTCATACTATTAAAAATAATATTTAATATATTTTTAATAAATAGTTATTTTAAAATTTCGTTAATATACAATTAATAAAAATATTTAAAATATGAAAAATTATAATCAAAGATTATTAATGCATGTTGATTTCATGATTTGAAGTTGACGTCCTTTTTGCAGCTAATATTTATCTTTTATAATTTTAGCAAACCGGTGATACAAATGAGCCTGAATCTTCTATGGGTACAAAAAGATCATCTAGCGGTAGCAACATTTAGGATGTTGATGATGTTTTTTAGGATGAAACTATTTTAGTGTATTATGAACTTTGAGTAAATATGGATTAAGTTGTAATTGTTTCAATTTAAATTGCTTTTATGTTAATATGTTGATTTTGAGAATCAAAAGTTCTAATGCACTTTGGTTGAAGTATTTGATTGAAGTTTACAAAAAAATATTGTTGATATAAAAATATAAGTACCTCAAATTGTGACATACATTGTCAAGTATAGTAGAAAATTCTAATTACAAACAAAATATTGGTTTTTATGAGATTTGAATAATGTAAGAAAAATATAGTAACAAATTCACAAATTAAATAATACAAATGAAACAGGTTTTATAATCCACAAATTGAGGAGGGTATTAACCCCCACAAAAAAAAATGAAAAACAGGAGTTTTGGAATCAAATAGGTTTATGGAAATAAAGGAGGTTTTAAACCTCCACAAAATAATAGTCATGAATAGGAGAGGTTATAACCCTCCATTGAAAAACTTCCACAATATAAACTTGGTATCAGAGGTTGTAGAAAACCTCCACAAATAACTTGTGGAGACTCTATTTGTGGAGGTTTGAAAAACCCCTGCAAAATATTTTGTGGAGGGTAAAACTCCCGCTAAACGAAATTAAAACCTCCGCAATTTAGTTTTTTTTTTAATGGTAGTATTAAAAATGTTATACAATATGATTATGAGTAATATTAATTATAATTAATAACAATTTAGTATTATACTAACACAAAAGTATTTAAAATATGAAAAGTTAATGTTAAAATATAGGTCTTTCACATTTTATTTAAATTTGATTTATTGAATTATAAAGTTTATAATAACTTTTAGTTTAAATTATATATTCATAACATTTAACATGTCTTTTGAAGTGATCTTTTTAATAACGATCAGCTTTCAGAAGCATATTCAATACCTTTCCGTACGAGTTTTTTATGAAATTATTTTTTTAGAACAAATTTTTCATAATGCATAATGTATTTTGAAGTGATTTTTTATTTTATTTTCTCTCTTCTTCCTCTACAGTGAAGGATGTAGATACAATGGTGGCATGAAGAAGGGAAAGATATTTTCGTCTTTGTCTCTTAATATAAGGTGCAGTTAGTAATAATTAGGGTGCAAGAAGAAAAAAGTCTTATATTTAGTGTGACAAAAGGGACCAGTTCCCTCCTTTCAGGTCCAAGCCATAAAAAAATAATAATTGGACTGGTCCATAATTTCAGAATGAGTTAAAAATATTTGATTTGTCCTATAAAAAATGGGGTTAATGTATCTACACACTGACCTGCCACAAAGGAAAAAGGAAAATATTGAAACTATTTATTTCATAAAATTTATTTAAATAAAAAGATTCAGGTCAAAAGTAAAATATATCTATAATTTAGTTTACATTTTATTTGAATATTAATTTATTTATCATTAAATTAAATCTATAAAATAAATCGACAATTACAGCAAATAAATCTTTTAAAAAAGTACATGACAAAAGCTTTAACTTCAATTTTGAATGCTGTTTTTTTTATTTTTTGTTCATTTAAAATGGTGGATTTGCCCAATCGGTTGATTAACGACCAAGACGAAATGGATTATGACGAGCTAACAAATTAAAATCTTCAATTATTTTTAAACGAATTGAGGTTACCAACATAAACCTACTTTATTATTTTAATTTTTATTATATCACACACTTTATGGATAATTCTGAAAAAAAAAATCAACTGATTTATTTCAGAACAAGATATTCATTTTATCACATTGAATTAAACTAATGTTAAACAACTAAGTAATATGTGTCCAATCACCTGTTAGAAATTATATTTTCAATATCATCCACAATATATAATGAGATTTCTCCTTTTAATGTATACATTTCATATTTATATTTTATATTTAATTATATATTAAAACAATACTATATATATATATATATATATATATATATATATATATATATATATATATATATATATATATATATAAAGAGGATTATTTCATTAAGTAGACACATTTCATATTTTTATTTTATCATTAATTAAATTTTAAAAAAATTAAAAAAAATATTTTTTTTATAGCAAAGAAATATATATATATATATATATATATATATATATATATATATATATATATATATATATATATAAATTAATATAAAAAATTACAGAGTTTTTTGTCTATGCTTCCCTATTACAAAATCATTTATCTATTGTAAGCATCGTAGATTTATTCTTGATGGAAGCGCAATTACATTCTTTTTTTTCCTTTTCTGAAAAAATATAGAGGCGTGATGTGTTGTGTTTTGCCACTAATTTGGATATAGTGATTACACCAATCTCCCATGCTAAAAATATCAGTGCAACTTTTGTTTCTCTATATGTAGAAACTAATTTTGGACTATTATGTGATCATCAACATGCATTTTCACTTTTGTGAATAAGCTACGATTATAACTTTTAGTAGGAAGCGATTTAAAGGAGAAAAGGAAGTTTATTGCTAATCACGTTGACAAGTCTGAATTATCAAACGTCACCAGAGTTGCAGAATCACATTTTCCATATTCCAAACTTAGCCTACTATGTTGGATAGTGGTGTAAAAGGTACTTTAGTGTCAAACATACTTCTAGACAAGGATATTCTTTGTATTTTTTGGTCTGGAAGTGCTTTTGGAAGGATCTTAACAGCAATATCCAAACATGCTGCAAAAAATATATACTTATGAACAAGGATTAAGTTGTTTCATAGATCTACCATCCTTATTAAATTCACGATCCTTTAAAGTTTTGATATAATTCAAGTATGCACAGTAAAAGTCTTAGATAGGTAGGATTAGCATTCATATTCTAGTATGCTCAACATGCCAACTTTGACTTCTTTTTTTTTGTAAAAAGTGGCATTAACACTAACACACTAAACAATGTATAGGTAGTTAATTAGTTACTAATAGCCTGCAACACAATTTTCTTCTAAATTTATTGGTGTTTAACTTTTCTTCTAAACTTGATGTCATCACATAGTTTGATTGTAACACTGTTGAAGCTTAGAGTTACGTTTAGGGGATACTCTTGACCATTATTTCTGCTGTTTTCAACAACCACGTGCATGAATGTACCACATAAAGAGCAAAAGAAAATAGATGAGTTTCATGAAACTGCTGAAACTATTCCACAAATCTCATTAAATGCAAAGGGGTGTCAGCCCTTTACGTCAGAAACAAAAACAAATAATGTGCATACATTATGGAATTTCTAGTTTTCAATGACAGTACTATTGAGTGAACTTGAAGCTGACAAACAAATACACTGTTACTGACCATATGGTTTAAGGAAATGTTTGACTTCCAAAATGTTCCTTTAGGGTCGTACTTGAAGGGCAAGGAAAAGGGAAGCCATCTCTTCCTATTACAGGGAAGAATAAGTCCAAATCAGATTCTGTTTATTTGGATGTGGTTTTGCCAAGAATGGACATGGATCTTCTGATTTTCATTAGATATCAGATGAAATATGTTATTCTCAGAATTCACAATACAGGAAGGACTATAACCACCAAATTCAGTTCAAGGACATTTTCATCAATGTAAATTATACATATAGATTGCAGGGTAAAATTAAGGGAACTCACATTAAATTTAAAACCAAAAAGGAAAGTCAAATTGAAAGGAAATCTTTGTAGATCATAACAATGTGCCTAAATAATCTTCACTCGGTTCCAAAATCTGGTAGAGAAACATTCCTGCATGTAATGAGATGCATGAGAGAAAACTCAAAAAAAATGTCGCACTAAATAAATAAAAAAATGCAAGAGAGAAATTTAACAAGGAGTGGTTAATTGAAGAGGGGGATAAATAGCTTTGTTGCTTGGATTGAAGCTTTGCATGTGCTATTGCTTCGCCTAGTTTATAATATTTGTTCCATAAAAGGCAGATTATGACAACTGTGCTAATATTATCAGGAACAATACTAAATCTTCTTTCAACATATTCCTAATAATCCTTCTTCTTCATTTGCATAGTAAGTATTAAATGTGTTTTCATTTAGTATTTTCTTTATAAAGTAGTAGATTGTAAGAGGAGATAACATTACTCTATTATGAGTAGAATACCTGATATGAAGACCACAGCATTGTTCAGTTCTTGTTGTGGGTTCAGTGGATAGAACTAGGAGAAGAAGATGGCCTATTGGAAGCAACTCCATGGTTCTCTTCCACACTTTGAATTCTATCTGGAATGCAGAACCCGGCTAACCCATCAGAGACAAACCTGCTGCCAAAGATGGAAGGTTGGTGAACTGGCTGGGGCCTCTGATGCTCAGAGGAAGTCACCGGAAATGAAAAACTGGACTGAAGGGTCTCACTTTGGGCATAAGCTGAAGCAGAAGCTTGGCCTAGAAATGGGTGTGAGTTGAGAAAGAACCCCATTCTGCTCACATGATCCCCGGTTGTTGCTTCAT